>Ga0208316_1000100_pt1 | contig 114502 bp, 100 predicted proteins | sample MalvireepMed_231_FD_184240 | JGI IMG/M metagenome (GOLD analysis project Ga0208316, IMG submission 184240) | Marine viral communities from the Global Malaspina Expedition - Malaspina viral metaG DeepMed_231 (SPAdes) (version 2) | ecosystem: Environmental > Aquatic > Marine > Oceanic | place... | reverse complement strand
ACTTAAACCATGCTCAGTTCATCATCTGAATTAACAAAAACTTTGTTGACTCGTTCAGAACTGATTATCTGTAAAGACATCGTCCCGAACAGGTCCCACACGTTTGCTTGCCTGATTGTTAAAGAGCGTCTCGTCCGTGGCGTGTTGCGTTGTTGCCCCGTCGAGGAGTGCGCATTCTAGGGATTTCGCTGGGGGAGTCAAACCCTTTTTTGCACTTTTTCCAAAAAACCGTTCGACCGCTCATTTTCTGCTCAATCCGACGGAAAAACCATCGATTTGGGCCTATTTGAGGATCACCCTGGCGATCTTCTTCTTGCCGGCCTGCAGTACAAGGCTTTCGCCGCGAGCGAAACTGCGCTCCTCGGTGAGCTGAGCGCCATCGAGGTAAACCGCACCCCGGCCGAAAACATCCTTGGCGGCCTTCCCGTTCTGCACCAGACCCGCCTCACGAAGCAGCGGCAGAATATGGATGCTGTCCTGCTCGCCCAATACCACTTCGACTTCCGGCAGATTGTCCGGAATCTCGCCCAGGGCAATCTGATTGCCCGCGGATCTGGGCGCAGCAGCCGCAACCTGGGCACCATGGAAACGCTCCACCATCTCCAGGGCGAACGCCTTTTTGGCCTCCTGCGGGGAGCCCAGTGACTCCGCCTCCGCCTTCAGCGCCTCGATTCGCTCGTTGGAGCAGGCACTGAGCAGTTCATAATAACGCCAGGTGAGGCTGTCGGGAAGAGAGAGCAGCTTGCGGTACATCTCCCCGGGCGCATCGCTGACCCCCACGTAGTTCCCCAAGGACTTGGACATCTTCTGCACCCCGTCCAGCCCTTCCAGGATCGGCATGGTCAGACAGATCTGCGGGGGCTGGCCATAGGCCTTCTGCAAGGTTCGCCCCATCAGCAGATTGAACTTTTGGTCAGTCCCCCCCAGCTCCACATCGGCCTCCAGGGCCACAGAGTCATACCCTTGTACCAGCGGGTAGAGGAATTCATGGATGGCAATGGACTGATTGCCCTTGTAGCGCTTGTCGAAATCATCCCGCTCCAGCATCCGCGCCACGGTGTACTGCCCGGCCAGCTTGATCATGCCGGCGGCACCCACCTCATTCATCCATTCGGAATTGAACACCACCCGGGTTTTCGCCGGATCAAGAACCTTGAACACCTGCTCTTTATAGGTCTCCGCATTGCGCAGCACATCCTCGCGGGTCAGCGGAGGGCGGGTGGCGCTTTTTCCGGTGGGGTCGCCGATCATGCCGGTGAAATCCCCGATCAGGAAAATCACCTCATGCCCCAGCTCCTGGAACTGGCGCATCTTGTTGATCAGCACGGTGTGCCCCAGATGCAGATCCGGCGCCGTGGGATCAAAGCCCGCCTTGATCCTCAGGGGCCGGCCGGAGGCCAGCTTTTCCCGCAATTCGTCTTCCTGGATGATTTCATCCGCACCGCGGGAAATGAGCGCCAGTTGTTCGTCCACCGTGGCCATGCCTACCTCTATACTGTCCGGGTACTGTTTGCGCAGAAAAGAACCCCTGCGAGAAAGCCGGCTATTGTAGCACTTGAACGCGGCCAGAGAAGGCAGGTATCTTTGCAGGCCAGTTTTTCGCCGTGCCCTCCCCCTGGGTACGTCCGAGTTTTTATCCAACCAGGTCCCCCACATTCTCCATGAAAGAACTCCTATCTTATGCTGGCAGACTGGTGCGCCAGTTCCCTCGCACCCATTTACTGCTGAGCATGGCCTTGCTGGGCGGCGTCATCCTTATCGCCCTTCGTCCGGACAGTGCTCCGGAGGAGCCCCGCCAACAGGCCAAGACCATCACCCTGCCAGCCAAACCAGCCCGCAAACCCGATCCCCAGCCACCAGCCCCTGACACTCCCCAGTGGCAGACGCTAACCGTGCAAGCCGGTGACAGCCTGTCATCGCTGCTGCAGCCGCTGGGAGTGGGTGCCAGCCAGGTCTTTGCCCTGATCAACAGTGACGACAAACTGAAACGGCTGACCAAGATCCGGCCCGGGGAAACGCTGAAAGTAACCGTGGAGGACGACAGGCTGACCCGGGTGCAGTACCACCCCTCCAAAGTGGAAACCCTTACCGCCCGCCTCAGAGGCGGCGGCTGGGAAACCCGCCTGAGCCAGCGTGAGTACCAGAAACAAACGCGCTTTGCCGAGGCCGAGATCACCGACTCCCTGTTCCTGGCGGGTGCCGCAGCGGGCATCAGCGACAAACTCACCATGCAACTGGCCAACCTGTTTGCCTGGGACGTGGATTTCGTGCTCGACATTCGTCGTGGCGACCGCTTCCGGATCATCTATGAAGAGCTGTATCTGGACGGTGAGAAAGTCGGCGAGGGCGACATCCTGATGGCCGAATTCTGGAACCAGGACCGGCATCTTACTGCCTTCCGCTACGAAACCCGTTCCGGCGATGTGGAATACCTGGATATCAAGGGGGACTCCATGCGCAAGGAGTTCATCCGCACGCCGGTGGCCTTTTCCCGCATCAGTTCCCGCTTCAACCTGAGCCGCAAGCATCCTGTGCTCAACCGGATTCGCGCCCACAAGGGCATCGACTATGCCGCCCCCTCCGGCACTCCGATCAAGGCCGCCGGGGATGGCAAGGTCATCTTTGCCGGGGTCAAAGGCGGCTATGGCAACGTGATCATTCTCAAACACGGGCAGATCTACACCACGCTCTACGCACACATGCGCGGCTTTGCCAAAGGCATCCGGGTGGGGAAACGGGTCAAGCAGGGCCAAACCATTGGTTATGTGGGAGCATCCGGGCTCGCCACCGGCCCTCACCTGCACTATGAATTCCGCATCAACGGCGTGCACCGCAACCCGCTCACCGTTCCCCTCCCCAAGGCGCGGGGCATCAATGACAATGAACGCTCGGAGTTCCTGATTGCCGCCAATCGCCTGAAGGCACAGATGACCCTGTTCTCGGAAGCGTCAACCCTGGCCAGCAGCGATGTCTTCTGATTCCCGCGGGGATTACCTGATCGGTCTGATGACCGGCACCAGCGTGGACGGCATCGACGCGGTGCTGGTGCAGATTGGCAGCGGCGAATTTTTCCTGCAATCCACGCTCAACCTGCCCTTGCCCGCGGACCTGCAGCAGGCAGTGCTGGACCTCTGCCAGCCCGGCGACAATGAGATTGATCGTGCCGGCGCTGTCAGCCGCCAACTCTCTTTATGCTATGCACAGGCCTGCCGGACCTTGCTGGAACAGACCGGCCTGAAGCCAGAGCAGATTCGTGCCATTGGCTGTCACGGCCAGACCGTACGCCACCGGCCGGGCGATGGCGGCTTCAGCCTGCAACTGGGCTGCCCAGATACCCTGGCGGTGGAAACCGGCATCCCCGTGGTCACCAACTTCCGCAACAAGGACATGGCCCTGGGCGGCCAGGGCGCTCCTCTGGTGCCCCCTTTCCATCGGCAACTGTTTGCCCGCACTGGCCAGCGGCGCGCCATTGCCAACATTGGCGGCATGGCCAACGTGACGCTACTGGACGGTGACACCTTGCTGGGCGGCTTTGATACCGGCCCGGGCAATGTGCTGATGGACCTGTGGATCCGCCAGCACCACCAGCAGCCGTTCGACCGCAACGGGGACTGGGCCGCTGGCGGCCAGCCAGACCCGACGCTGCTGGAACAACTGCTGGATGATCCCTACTTCCGGCTGCCACCCCCCAAGAGCACCGGCCGCGAACACTTCCATGGCGAATGGTTGACACGACAGCTGCCGGATCACTACGACGCCCAACAGGTCCAGGCCACCCTGGCCGACCTGACCGCCCGTAGCATCAGCGATGCCCTGGCGGATTTCGCCCCGCAACAACTGCTGGTCTGCGGTGGCGGCGCCCATAACCGCCACCTACTGGCGCGGCTTGGACATTACCTGGGCGTACCGGTGGCCAGCACGGACAGCGAGGGCCTGCACCCGGATTGGGTGGAAGCCGCCGCCTTTGCCTGGCTGGCATGGGCCCGACTGGAAGGACAGTACGGCAATGCGCCGGTGGTCACCGGGGCCTCGAGGGAAGCCATTCTGGGCCAGGTCACCTTGCCCTGAAACGCGAAGAATCCACCCCCATTACCTCGCTATACCCCATAGGAGCGGCGCTCTCTGTGCCCCGCGGGTATGAGCCGCCAATTTTCGTGCGATAAAGGCCGGATCGTTCGCGGCTCAGGCGCCGCTCTTTTTTCGGGAGAAGCCAGAAGAATGTGCGGCCGCAGGACCTGGGCGGGGAGAGGATCGTCGAGAGGAAGGGCTAAACCAGCCAGAGACCCAGCATGGCACAGCTGACACCCAGGGTAGCGCCGGCGAGGATGTCACTGGGGTAATGGACACCCAGCAGCACCCGGGACAGCCCGACCATCACCGCCAGGCCCAGCGCCAGCAGCATCACCGGCGGGTAGAACACGCAGAGCAACGAGGCCATCACGAAGGCGGCAGCGGTGTGTCCGGAGGGAAAACTGAAACGGTCCGCGGGCTGGATGAAGGCAGACAGACTTTCCAGTGCGTCCGCCGGTCGTGGCCGCTTGATAAGATGCTTGAGCAACACAAACAGTGGCACTTCCAGGGCATACGCTGCCATGGCGGTCAGGGCAAACTCACTGCCGCCCTGGCGATCCATCCACCAGATCAGCAGCGTCAGGGCCACATAGAAGGGGCCATCACCCAGCCGCGATACCATACGGGCCATCCGGGCCCGGCGGGCGGCCTGGGGCTGCTGAAGCAACCAGCACATGGCCCGGGTGTCAGCAGCAGTCATTCGTTGAAATGTAGGTTTAGTCGTCATCATGGGGGTAGTTTCCCCCGCAAAAACGACGAAAAGTTGATCAAACAGTGAAGGTTTTGTGACAGCAGGACAGGAGCGAGTGACGAGAAGCGAGTTTCGAACCCCAACTCCATCTCTTTGCCTTTCGCTACTCGTAGCTCGTTACTCGCTTCTTTTGGGCAAAGAGGGCTTACGACAGAGGCAGCAATGTATTCCTAGACGGAGAACGAGGAACCGCAGCCACAGGTAGTAGCCGCGTTGGGGTTGCTAACCACAAAGCGCGAGCCCATCAATCCCTTCTCGTAGTCCACCTGGGAGCCATCCAGGTACTGAATGCTCATGGCATCCACCAGCAGGGTGACACCATCCTTTTCAACGATGGTGTCGTCATCGTTGACCGCTTCATCGAAGGTGAAGCCATAGGAAAACCCGGCACAGCCACCCCCCGTGATATACACGCGCAGTTTCAGTTGCGGATTGCCTTCGTCGTCACGCAGTTCCTTGACCTTGGCGGCGGCGGCATCGGTGAATGAGATCGGGGCGTTTTCGGTCATACTCTCGCTTGCAACGGGTGACGGATTGGCCCGTGGCCAGAAAGGCCAACGGGCTGATTATGTTCCAGTACCCGACTAAAACAGTCAAGAATTATTCGGCCACGGCTTCCTTGCCAGAAGCCTTGCCGGCGTTCTTGCCGGTGGCATCCGGTGCCGGCAGGTTGCGGCGCTCGTCATCCAGGCGGACCAGCTTGCCATTGACCCGCGCGCCCATGACCATCTCGATCATCAGGTAATAGACATTGCCTTCCACCGAGGCCTTTTCCGCCAACTCCAGATTCTCAGTGGCGTGCACATCCCCTTCCACACGACCATTGATGATCACCTGGGGGACCTGAATCTCCCCCTTGACCACACCGCTTTCGCCGATGATCAGACGGCCACCATCCTTGCCCACATTGATATTGCCTTCCACGGTGCCCTGAACATGCAACCCGCCGGTGAATTCAATATCGCCACGAACCGTGGCACTGGGTGCAATCAGGGTATGGTTACGGTAATCCTGGGACGAACCGGATGAACTGCCGGTTGCAGATTTCTTGTCTCGGCCAAGCACGGGTCTCTCCTACTGCCATTTTACGGTTTTTTGTGTCTGGTAACGGTTTCTGCCGCCGCTCTCAGCTTCTATATCTATGGCTTCCAGCTCCACGCCTTCCGGTACCTCAAAGCGGCCATTCAGCTCCTGGAAGTAACGAAACCGGAAGCGCGTCTCACTGCTATCGTCCAACCAGTCGGTGCCCGTCAGGGAAAAGGGCTCACCGTCGCGGGTACCGCGCAGAGTCAGATTGATATCACCGGACAGATAATTACGGTTATCGCCCGCTTGTACCAGAACCAATCTGTAACGGAAGACACCATTGTCATCATCGGGCTGCAACACCATTTTTTCAATTTGCAGCCCTTCGCTGGCGCCTGGCGCCATCACACTCTTGTAAAACACTACCGCCTCTTCCAGCTCGGCGGCCTGATCGCGCAGGGATTTGATCTCCTGACGCAGGGTTTCCCGGGCTTCCCGGGTCACCTCGGTATCGGTTCGGTACAGGGCAAGCTCATTGCGCGCCGCTTCCAGCTCCCGTCGAGCTGTCTTCAGATCGCTGCGCAGGCGCTGGTTCGCTGCAGAGGTGTCCAGGGCACCACTGTTACCCGTCCACAGGCCCCCGACAAACAACATCACCGCCAGGATCAGCAAGGTCACTGCCCACAGGCGGCGGCGTTTTTTCTGCCGGGACGGGCTCACCGGCATCAGCATCACATCATCAATGCCCGCCCGGCTTTTCGGTTTGCGCGCCATATCAGGGCATCAACGGAACGACTGCCAGTCCCGCCCCTTCATCCAACCCGAACATGATATTCATGGCCTGCACCGCCTGGCCGGAGGCCCCCTTCACCAGATTGTCGATCACCGACAGCACCACAATCACGTTCTCGCCCCGTGGCTGGTGCAGGGCAATCCGGCAGGTGTTTGCGCCTTTCACGAAGCGCGTCTCCGGGTGGCTGCCAAGGGGCATCACGTCCACGAAGGGCTCGTTGGCATAACGGGCTTCATAGGCTGCCTGGATCTCCTCCAGGGAGGGCGATTGCGCGGTCAGTTGGCCATAAAGGGTCGCGTGGATACCGCGAATCATGGGAATCAGGTGCGGCACAAAGGTGGCCTTTACCGGCCCACCGGCGATATCGCCCAGGCCCTGCTCAATTTCCGGCAGGTGGCGATGACCGCTGGCCCCATAGGCCTTGTAGCTTTCGCCGGCCTCCGCCAGCAGCATGGGCACCTTGGCCCCCTTGCCGGCACCGCTGGCACCGCTGGCCGCGTTGGCAATCAGCTGGTCCGGATTGATCCAGCCGTTTTCCAGCAATGGCAGATACCCCAACTGGATGGCCGTGGGGTAACACCCGGCACAGGCCACCAGCCGCGCATCACGGAGCTTTTCCCGGTTCACTTCCGGCAACCCGTAGACGGCGTCCGCCAGCAACTCCGGGCAGGCATGGGGCTCACCGTACCAGTCGCTCCACAATTCATGGTCACGGAGCCGGAAATCCGCAGACAGATCCACCACCCTGACCCCGGCATCCATCAATTCCGGCATCATGCGCATGGCCACATTGTGGGGGGTAGCAAAAAACACCACATCACAGGCCGACAGCCGTTTCACATCCGGCTCGCTGAACACCAGATCGGTACGCCCGCGCAGGGAAGGAAACAGGTCTGCCACAGCGATACCCGCCTCGCCCCGGGAGGTAATTACATCCAGAGCCACATGGGGGTGGTTGACCAGCAAGCGCAACAACTCCACCCCGGTGTATCCGGTGCCACCAACTACGCCAACCTTGAGGGGCTCTGCCATATCTTTCTCCACCCTGCTGACCAGGGAACTGCTGCATTTAACAAATGACCCCGCATGATAGGGGCGCCACCCGGGACCGGCAACTTATCCGGGTAATTGTCGCTCGGATTCCTTCCCCGCGGCCCGTTCTGTCCCCCCGTCGTCACCTTTTCCCGGGGTTTCTCCAGCGCCATACCGCGCCCATCCGACAGCCGCTCGGCCAGGGAGTCGTAAAGCGGCCGGGCCCAGACAACCTTGGCCACCGCCGTTGCCAGAAACGCCCCGGCCATCAGCGGCAGCAGGATGTCGTGCCGGTTCCCGGTCAACTCCATGACAATCACAAAAGAAGTAATGGGGCGCTGAATCACACCTGCAAGAAAAGCCGCCATGGCCACCAGGGTAATTCCGACCAGCGAGGACGTCGGAAAAAAGCTGCCGATCACATTACCGAACCCGGCCCCGGCCGCCAGACTTGGTGAGAACAACCCGCCGGGAATACCAGTGAAGTACGACACCAGGGTGGCGGACATCTTGGCCAGGGCAAAGCTCCAGTTGCCCGGGTGCTCCCCGTCCAGCAGGGTACTGGCCTGCTCGTAGCCACTGCCATAGGTAGCGCCACCGGTCAGCAGCCCCAGCAAAACCAGTACCAGCGCGCACATCAACACTACCCGGTAGGGGTGCGCCCTGGCATGGGGAGAAAGAAACTGACTGCCCTTGATCAGCAACCGGCTGAACAGGCCGCCGAACAGACCACATACCAGTCCGGTGACACCAATCGCCGCCCAGTCCCGGGTAATATCCAGGGCGCCCTGGGGGTGCCCGAAAAAACTGTAGTGGCCCATGATCATTAACACCACCACCCCGGACAGGATAATCGCCAGAATCAGGGTACCGCTGGTGCGCTGCTCGAAGGAGCCGGACAGCTCCTCAATGGCGAATACAATGCCGGCCAGCGGCGCATTGAACGCCGCCGACACCCCGGCGGCCCCACCGGCCACGATCAGGGAATTATCCACATATTTCTGATTCAGACGCCCCAGCCGGCCAACCGAATACATCATCGCCGCGCCCATATGCACGCTGGGGCCCTCACGGCCGATACTGGCGCCGCACAGTAATCCCAGGCAGGTCAGAATGAACTTGCCGAAGATCACACGCAGAGAAAGGAAGGTGGGACGCAGCCAGTGGTAGCGCTGCTTGAGCACCACCAGCACCTGGGGAATACCACTGCCCTGGGACTCGGTGCCCAGCTGCCGCATCAACCAGACGATCAGCAACATGCCCAGAGGCGTGATCAGCACGGGCAACAGTGGCGACTGCTCGTGGATCTGATTAAAGGTGTGCGACGCCAGTTCAGCTACCCAGGCAAACGCCACCACCAACAACCCCACCAGCACAGCGCCGATCCAGAACACCGCACGCAGCTTCCAGTCCTCCCAGGAGCCAAGCTGACGACGACTCACGCGGCGAGTGCGAAACAGGTAGTAACGCATCAGACGACGGTGGCGTGGCCGCTTATTCACGGGACTCCTTGGCAATCAGTGCTGGTTGACGAAACAATGGCAGGAAGTCGGTATAGTCTACGCTCTGACTCCCGATCCCTCCACTCACACCACCCCGGAGACTTGCCACATCATGATGCAGTTCGCCCTGGACCACCTGCTCTGGATCAAAGCCTTTCACCTGATCGCGGTGATCTGCTGGTTCGCCGCCATCTTTTACCTGCCTCGCCTGTTCGTCTATCACGCCATGGCAGAGGACACGGCCAGCCGGGAACGTTTCAAGGTGATGGAACGCAAACTGTACCGGGGCATCATGAACCCCAGCATGATCGTCACCGTGTTGCTGGGCCTGTGGATGCTGATGGCCAACTGGGAAGCCTATAAAGGCTTCGGCTGGATGCACGCCAAACTGACGCTGGTCTTCTTGCTGATCGGCTATCACCACGTCTGCCTGGCCTACCTGAAAAAATTCGCCGCCGACGCCAATACCAAAAGTGACAAGTTTTACCGGATCTTCAACGAGATCCCCGTGTTTCTGCTGGTGGCCATTGTTATATTGGCGGTAGTGCGACCATTCTGAAAAACGCTTAACGCCTGACGCCGGACTAAAAGGTCGCCCGCACGTCAGGCGTGCCGCGTCAGGCATTTTTTATGAAACCCAATATTCTCGTCATCGCTGGCCACGACCCTTCCGGGGGCGCCGGCATCCATGCAGACATTGAAGCCATTCGCGCCCTGGGTGGCTTTGCCTCCACCCTGATCACCGGGCTCACCGTGCAGAACAGCCAGAACGTGCGCGGTTTCCGCCTCACCGACGTGGATCTGCTGCGCCAACAGGCCGCTACCCTGTTGGAGGATTACTCCTTCCAGGCGGTAAAAATCGGCATGACCGGCTCCGTGGCCATCATCGACTTTATCGCCGAGCTGTTGCAGCAACTGCCCGGCGTACCCGTGATTCTCGACCCGGTGTTGGCCGCCGAAGCCGGCGGTAGCCTGGCCAGCGAATCCCTGGCGGAGGCCATGCTGGAAAAGCTGGCGCCTCTCTGCGACGTGATGACCCCCAACCTGCCCGAAGCCCAGGCACTCACCGGGCGTCAGTCTGTCGCTGACTGCGGCGGCGAGCTGGTAAAACGCACCGGGCGCGCCACCCTGATCACCGGCACCCACGACGACACCGACCAGGTCACCAACCACCTGTTCAGCGCCGACGGCGAGCAACAGTGGAACTGGGAGCGTCTCCCCCACAGCTATCACGGCTCCGGTTGCACCCTGGCGTCATCCATCGCCTGCCTGCGCGGCCACGGGGAATCCCTGGCCAATGCGGTGGCAGACGGCCAGGCCCATGTGGACCGTTTCCTGCGCAACGCCTTCCGCCCGGGCCATGGCCAGCACGTGCCAGACCGGCGATGAAGCACCCCGCAATCCACGGCCTGTACGCCATCACCGACCCGGCCCTGATCCCCGATCGGCAATTACTGCCCGCCGCAGAGGCAGCCCTGCGCGGTGGCGCCCGCCTGCTGCAATACCGGGACAAGACCGCCACCCCGGCACAACGCCGTCATCGTGCCAGCCAGCTTCAAACCCTGTGCCGGCAATATGGCACCCTCTTTCTGGTCAACGACGACCCGGCCCTGGCCGCAGACATTGAGGCCGACGGTGTCCATATCGGCCAGAGTGACGGCGGCATTGCCCGCGCGCGACAACGACTCGGGCCCGGCAAAATTATCGGCGTTACCTGTCATGGCGACCTGACTCTGGCCGAGCAGGCCGCTGAAGCCGGCGCCGACTACGTGGCCTTCGGCCGCTTCTTCCCCTCTCGCACCAAGCCACAGGCCCCGCCTGCGGATTCCGCTATCCTCCAGCAAGCTCGCAAGCGGCTGGCCATTCCACTGGTCGCCATCGGCGGCATTGATGCGGAGAACGGTGGCCGCCTCCTGGAGCAGGGTGCCGACGCCCTGGCAGTGATCCATGCCCTGTTTTCCAGCCCGGCACCGGAGCACGTTGAGCAGGCTGCCCGTCGGCTGGCAGCCCTGTTTGTGACCGGCTGAGCAAAGACTTTCCCTGTACGCCCGTCCAGATCGCCAGGAATGGGATCCGCCGCACAACATACCCGCCCGCAGGGACGCAAAATCCCCCGCAACAACTACACCGAAATAGCCAGATAAAAAATACGAAAAACCCAGTAAGGGGGAGAATCACTCATGTCATCCCGTTTTCGCCGACCGCTGGCCCGGTGGCGCGGCCTGCTGCTGGCCGCACTGCTTATCCCCGCCAGCCAGGGAATCGCTGCATCCGCTCAAACCAGCACCGACGTGTTTATCGATGGCAGCCGTTACCGGGCCGTTCTGTCACCCAGCCCCGCCCGTATCGGTATGTCCGACGCGGATCGGCAACTCCTCAGGGGCGAACACTACAGCGGCACACTGGAACAGGTGCCGGACAGCTGGGTGCGCCTGTCACGGCTGGATGATCGCTGGTCCGGGGTAGTGTCGCTGCATGGCGAAATGCACATTATCGATAGCACCACCTTCAGCCAGGAGCACAACCTCCCCGTGGCCCGCTCCCTGCAAAGCCTGCAGGCACCCGGCACCTGCGGCGTAGGCAATGGCACCCACAGCTCCCTGGAACTGCCAACCCGGGAAGGCGCCAGCGCGCGTTCAGGCGAATACCACATTGCCGCGGCCACCCTGGAAGAGATGTGCACCGATCAGGTTGACGGTGTCTGTCTGTTGCCCGAGAAATACCTGATCGTCGACCATCTGTTTCAACAGAAGCACCCGGATACCTATCAGGACAAGGTGGTGGAACTGCTCAACATCATCGACGGTTTCTACCGCAATGATCTGAACATGGTGTTCGACAACCTGCATGTGGAATTTCCCAGTGAGGAGCTGCTGCTGGAGTCCACCAGCGCCAATGAATTGCTGGTGGATCTGCGTGAGAAGTACCACGGCTTTTCCTTCGCCGACACCAGCACGGCGAGCCCACTGATGGAACTGCTGTCCGGTCGTGAATTCGATGGTTCCACGGTCGGCCTTGCCTATGTGGGCACCCTCTGTAATACCAATGGCTACGCCACCGGCGTCACCCAGGAGTACGTCAACATTCCCCTGACGGCCATCGTCATGGCCCATGAGATCGGCCATAACTTCGGCGCCAACCACGACAATGTGGAAGCCGACCAGGTCGACAACCCGGAGCGTTACTGCGGCAACGGCCATATCATGTCCAGCTTTGCCGACCCCAGCGCCACCGGCTTTTCCCGTTGCTCGGTAACCCAGATGACGGCCAAGGTCGACAGCCTCAACAACCAGGATGCCTGCTTCAACTACCCGGTGGATGCAGGATTCAGCGCTGACAGCGCCAACCCGGAGCGCTTTGATAACAGCACCGGCACCACCCTGGCCCTGGCCTTTACCCTGGACTACCAGCAAGCCTCACGAGCGCCAGACCAAATCCAGCTGCAGGGGAATCTCAGCAATGCCCGGATCGAGCAACTGACCCTGCCGGATGGTGACTGCAGCATTGCCCCGGATCAGCGCAGCTATAGCTGCTCTCTGACACCGCCCTTCGCCCCTGCCAGCCTGACACTAGGCATCATCAGCACCACCCCGGCTGACGCTCTCCTGACACAGACAGCCACGATCATTGGCAGCGAAGTGAAGGACATCCTTCCCGGTAACGACCAACTGAGCACCCCTCTGACCTATGACATTGTCTCCAGTCAGCCGAACGACCTGCAGGCCCAGGTCCAGCAGGCGCCGCCACAGGTGACCCTGACCTGGACCGACCGGGCGTTTACCGAAACCGGGTACCGGGTCGAGCGCGCCAGCAACGACGGCAGCTGGGCGCTGCTGGTCAGCCTGCCGGCCGACAGCGAGACCCATATCGACACCGGCATCGACACTGATCTCAACTATCAATACCGCGTCATTGCCGAAAGCAACGACATCACCGGCGACAGCTCAAACGTCGTCAGCATCAGGGTAGAGGGCACACCGGCTGCCCCGGCCAACCTGACCACCGCCTTGGCGCAAGGCGGTATCCAGTTGAGCTGGAACGACCAGGCAGACAATGAGCAGCGCTACGAAGTCCAGCGCCGCCGGGACAACAATGGCAGCTGGACAAGCTGGACCCCTCTTGTGGAAGACCTGGCCACGGACAGTGTGCAATATCTGGACAGCACCGCTGTGCTCGGCGAGCGCTACCAGTACCGCGTCATTGCCCATAACGCCACGCTGGCTTCAGCGCCATCCAATCTGGCCGAGATCCAGTTTGGCTCCCGGCCCGAAGCGCCCTCCAACCTGACCAGCCGCCTACTGGAAAACGCCCTCCGCCTGACCTGGCAGGACCAGGCCGACAACGAAACCGGCTTCCGGATTCTGCGCCAGCAATTCAACGGGCAGGCCTGGAGTGAATGGCAGAGCCTCGTCGAGCTGGGCAGCAACCAGACCCGCCACGATGACAGCTCTGTCATCCCCGGCACGTTATATCGTTATCAGGTGCAGGCCTTCAATGCCGTGGGCTCCTCGCCGCTGAGTAACAGCGCCGAGCAGCTCTTCGAACGGGTACCGGCCGCCCCTGACAACCTGCAGGCACAGCGCCAGAACAGTGCCGTGGTATTGCAGTGGCAGGATAATGCCGACAATGAATTCGGCTTCCGCATCGAGCGCCAGCGCCAGGACGGCGACACCTGGCTGGCCTGGCAGGCCATCGCTGAGCTGAATGCCAACAGCACCCGCTATACCGATACCCGCGTCACCGTGGGCAATCGTTATCGCTACCGGGTTTCCAGCCTGAACAGCGCCGGCCCCTCTACGCCTTCGGCAATGGCGACGATCACCCTGAACAACGAGATCACCCCAACCGGCGATGACAACACCTTCGATGACAGCACGCCGCCACAGGATTTCAATGATGATGGCGGCAGCGCAGGCTTCCTGACCGGCCTGCTGGCACTGCTGGTGCTGCGGCGTCGTAGAGGCACTGCCCCATGCTGAGCCTGAAACCGCTGATGACGCTGCTGCTGGCAACCTTGCTGTGCGCCTGCCAGGTGGGCAGCAAGGACAGCGCAAGCGATCCTTTGACCCAGGCCCGACAACGCTGGGTCGACCTGGGCCTGCAGCATTACCGCTACCAGGTCCGCCAGCAGTGTTACTGCGGCCAACAGGCCCTGATCCCCGCGACTGTTCTGGTCAACGGCCAACAGGCCAGACTGGACAGTCCCGACCATGCCGCGCGGGCCCCTCTGGCCCGCACCGTGGAAGCCTGGTTTGACCTGATAGAGGAAAAACAGCGCAAGGGCTGGCACCAGGTGGACGTGGACTACCACCCGCAACAGGGTTACCCCCGCCATATCCGACTGGATTTCGATCCGCGCATGGCCGATGACGAGCAGCAGTACTGGATCGAGAACCTGGTGCCGGCAGCGGCCAGACCCTAAACCCGCCCCTTCTCTGGCCAAGCCGCCACTCACCCCTCATAATGCCGCCACTTTCCCGTGGCGGATCCGGGTGACCCATGTGGAAAGTTCGGTAATCGTTCGCTGCGCCAACATCCCCGGCTCGGAATGAAAACGCCTGAACCTGGCCCAGACCCTGTCATGGGCCCTTCATGCTCCAGCGACACCATCAACCGTAATTTCCAGTGTGCGCCCCGGTGCACACCGCCGCCCGCGCGGCCTGCGATGCCAGGCGTCGCCAACAGCCAAAGCAAGAGGACACACCATGAGCCGCAAGCACTCTGAACAGCTTTTCCGTCAGGCACAGAAACATATTCCCGGCGGTGTTAACTCCCCGGTGCGCGCCTTCAAGGGCGTTGGCGGCACCCCGGTGTTTTTCCATTCCGCCAGCGGCGCCTACCTGTACGATGAAGACGACAATCGCTACATCGACTATGTGGGTTCCTGGGGGCCAATGATTCTGGGTCATAACCATCCCCAGGTGATTGCCGCCGTGCAGGCCGCCGTACAGAACGGCCTCAGCTTTGGCGCCCCCACCGCCACCGAAGTGGCCATGGCGGACAAGGTCTGCGAACTGGTGCCCTCCATGGACATGGTGCGCATGGTCAACTCCGGCACCGAAGCCACCATGAGTGCCATCCGCCTGGCCCGGGGCTACACCGGCCGCGACAAGATCGTCAAATTCGAGGGTTGCTACCACGGCCATGTGGACAGCTTGCTGGTAAAAGCCGGTTCCGGCGCCATGGGCATCCCCGGCTCCCCCGGTGTGCCCGCCGCCGTCACCGGTGACACCCTGGTACTGGACTACAATGATGCCGCCAGTGTGGAGACGGCCTTCCAGGAATACGGCGACCAGATTGCCGCCGTCATCGTCGAGCCGGTAGCCGGCAACATGAACTGCGTGCCCCCCACCAAGGCATTCCTGCAGGCCCTGCGCCAGTACTGTGACGACCATGGCTCCGTGTTGATCTTCGACGAGGTGATGACCGGTTTCCGGGTCGCCCTGGGCGGCGCCCAGGCGCTCTATGACGTGACTCCGGACATGACCACCCTGGGCAAAATCATCGGTGGCGGCATGCCGGTGGGCGCCTTCGGCGGCAAAAAAGCCATCATGGAACACCTGGCGCCGCTGGGTCCGGTCTACCAGGCCGGCACCCTGTCCGGTAACCCGGTGGCCATGGCCGCCGGGCTGACCACCCTGAACCTGCTCAGTGAACCCGGCTTCCATGACGCCCTGGCCGAAAAGACCACCCGCCTGCTGGACGGCCTGACCGAAGCCGCCCATGCGGAGGGGGTCGCCTTCACCACCGCGCAAGCGGGGGCCATGTTCGGCATGTTTTTCACGGATCAAAGTCGCATCAGCGGCTTTGCAGACGTGATGGCCTGCGACAGCGAACGCTTCAACCGCTTCTTCCATGCCATGCTGGACCAGGGCATCTACCTGGCCCCCAGCGCCTTTGAGGCAGGCTTTGTGTCAGCAGCCCATAGCGATGAAGATATCGCGGCCACCATTGCCGCGGCCCGCAAGGCCTTTGCGACGGTATAACCACACCGCGCCGCACGCGTGTCGGCGAGCTGCCAGCCCGCAGGCACGCTAGCGTAGACGCTGGTCCATCACCTGCGGATTAAACCCGGAGAACGGTGTGCCGTTAATCAGGAACAACGGCACACCGCGCCCCCCATGACGGCGCCATTCCTCTTCGTAACGGGAATTGCGTGTCACATCCCGCTCTTCATAGGCAATGCCACGTTCAGAAAAATAACGTCGGGCCTGCCGGCACACCCCACAGGTTGGCGTGGAATACATAATCAGATCCGGCTGACGGTTGGTCGCCGCCAGTGTGGCAGGCATCGCCATACCCGGTTCGGCAGGCAGCCCCATGGCCTCACGCAATTCTCCCCGGAACTGCACCAGCAAAAGGACCAGCACCCCCACCAACACCACCATTTTTCCCATCGTCCATCCCCCAACTGTCATCCGTAACCCGATTCTTCCACCACCCGGCCGTGCCCAACCACACCGCGCGGCCCGTCAAACCCGAACCAATGGCGCGCTATGCCCCCCGGTCAACACCAGCAGATCCGTCGGTGCCATGGCGATTTCCAGCCCCCGCCGCCCGGCACTCATGAATATCCGGTCCTGTCCATTGGCGCTGCTGTCCAGGTACAACGGCAGCCGCTTCTTCTGCCCCAGCGGGCTGATGCCGCCTAGCACATAGCCAGTGAGCCGTTGTGCCCTGTCCGCTGGACACATGGCGGCTTTCTTGCCGCCATGGGCCATGGCGAGAAATTTCAGGTCCAGCTGATGGGCCACTGGCACCATGGCGACCACCGGCTGTGCATCCACCAGGGTCAGCAGTGTCTTGAAGACTTTTTCCGCAGGTAGCTGCAGGGCTTCCGCCGCCTCCAGTCCGTAGCTTTCGGCCTTGGGATCATGCTCGTAACGGTACACCTGAAAAGGCATGCCGGCCTGTTTTGCCGCCTCTACGGCGGGTGTCATACCGGCCTGGCCTTCGGATTGCGCAGTTCCCCGGCCTTGTCGCGGGCCTGGCGGGCCCCCGCCTTGTCGCCCTGGCGGTCACGGGCAGTGGCTACCAGGTCCCACAAGCCGGCGCGGTAGTCATCATGGTCCGGGGCCAGACGCAACGCCTTTAGTGCGAAGCCTTCCGCCCCCCGGGGATCGCCCTCGGAAAGCCGCAGGCCTGCCAGCTCTTTGTACAGCCAGGATGAATCCGGGGCGATATTGAGAGCCCGCTCCAGATAACGCTCCGCCACCGATGTCTGGCCCTGCTGACGGGCTTGTTCCGCCCGGTTCAACAACCCCAGTGCCGGCGAGCCTTCCAGTTCCTGGCTGGCGGTCATCGGTTCCGCCGGTTCCTCAACCGCGGGCCGAACCGCGCACCCTGCGAGCACCACACTGATCAACACCAGTTGAATAAGTCTTTTCACTGTCCACATCCTCAACATCCCTGAAACGCGCCACTTTGATCGCGCGTTGCGGCGGCGGGCAACCTCTCAGAAAACGAGGCATGCCCGGTGAAATTCGCGTTGTCCCCGGGATCGGTTAACCGTCACTAGTCAAACAGCCCCTTGAACCAGCCCTTGATGCCCTTGCCGGTCTCCTTCACCTTCCCGCAGCCGTCGCTTTCCTGGGGAATCGAGACTTCCAGCATGGGATAGCGGCGGGCCTCGCTGCAGCCCTCGGCACTGGTGCGGCGACCGTCCGGGTTCATCCACACCCACTCCACGCCGGCGGGCGGAGTTTGTGACAGGCTGCGCTGGGGAAGTTTGCCCATCAACTGCGCCCAGACCGGCAAGGCACCACTGGACCCGGTAATGCCCGCATTGCGGTTATCGTCCCGACCCACCCAGACTACCGCCAGATGGTTGGCGGAAAAACCGGCAAACCAGGCATCACGAAAATCATTACTGGTGCCGGTCTTGCCGGCCACCTTGAGCGCTTCAGGCAGCGACGCCCGGGCGGCACGCCCGGTCCCCTTCTCGACCACCTGCTGCATGGCCCATTGGGTCAGGAAAGCCGGCCCGGCGTCCACCACCTCATCGGTATTGACCGGGTAGCGGGCCAGCGGCTTGGCTTCCTTGTCGAGCACATCGGTGATGGAACGCAGGCGGGTACTGAAGCCCCCGGTGGACAGCGGCTGATACATCATCGCCACCTCGAACGGGGTCAGTTCCAGACTCCCCAGAAGAATGCTGGGGTAGAGGGGAATATTGCGGGTCACTCCCAGGGTCTTCATGGTGTCAGCCACCCTGTCCAGGCCCACATCCAGCCCAAGCCGGGCCGTGCCCTGATTACGGGAGTAGGTGAGCACATCCACCACCGGCATGGCACCCCTGGACTGGTTGTCGAAGTTTTGCGGTGACCAGGTGGTGCCGTTGGGCAGCGTCACTTGCACAGGCCCATCTTCCACCTGGGTCGCCAGGGACCATTGCTTGGGCTGACTCACCGCCGACAACACCACCGCCGGCTTGGCCAGCGATCCGATGGGACGCTGGGCATCCAGGGCACGGTTGAAACCCGCCTCCCGGGAGCTGCGATTGCTGACCAGGGCCAGCACATCCCCCTGGGCCGGGGCCACCACGACCACGGCGCCATTCAGTTTTTTGCTCTCGTCAGGATCGCGACGGTTCAGGTGGTCACGGAGGGCGCCCTCCGCCGCCAGCTGTGCCAGCACGTCCAGAGTGGAGTGAATACGCAGCCCCTCATCGCTGAGCACCTCCGGCGGGTAATCCCTGGCCAGCTGGCGACGCACCAGATCAATAAAGGCAGGAAACGCATACAGCGCCGAGGCACCGCGGGGGACCACTTCCAGCGAACGGTTGCTGTACTTGTCGTAATCCGCTTTCGACAAGGCGCCCTCGTCCATGGCCACTTTCAATACCGTGTTGCGGCGATCCAGGGAACGTTCCGGGTGACGGCGCGGGTCATACCAGCTGGGCCCCTTGAGCAGGGCGACCAACGTGGCCAGGTGATGAGGCTCCAGCTCTTCCAGCGGGCGCCCGAACAGGAACTGGGCGCCCAGCCCCATACCATGAATGGCACGGGCACCGTCCTGACCCAGGTACACCTCGTTCAGGTAGGCCTCAAGAATCTGCTCCTTGCTGTAATGCAGCTCCAGCAACATGGCCATGGGCATTTCCAGCAGCTTGCGCGACAAGGTGCGCTCGGAAGTAAGCCAGAAATTCTTCACCAGCTGCTGTGTCAGGGTGCTGCCGCCCTGTACCAGCCGACCGGCCTTGATGTTGGCCAGCATGGCCCGGGCCAGACCACGCAGGGAAATACCATGGTGGTCGTAGAACGCCTGATCCTCCGTGGCAATCAGCATGTCCACCAACAAGGGCGGCACCTTGCCCAGCGGCACCAGCACCCGGTCTTCCGCGTGTTGGGGGTGAATACTGCCAATCTGCAGGGGTTCGAGACGGGCCAGACGGTCGCCGCCGGCCTCCAGAGATCGTATCTGCCCGCCAGACAGGCTCAGCCGGATACGTTCGGCCTTCTCCCCGCCATCACTGTCACTGAAACCGCGGGTATGCAGTAACAGACTGCTGCCCTGCACCGCATAGCTCCCCGGGGTGGACGCCCGTGAGTCGCGCCGGTAGCGCATCAGGTCCAGTAACTTGAGCATATCCTCGCGGGACAGCACCCGGCCTTCATAGAGCTCCACTGGCCGGGCATAGACCCGGGCCGGCAGTTGCCAGACATGGGCATCAAAACGCTCACGGACCAGCGCATCCAGATACGCCAGCCCGGCGGCCCCCAGCACCAGTGACACCAGCGCCACCTTGCCCACAAAGGGCCAGCTGAACCAGCGACGCTGCGCGCCGTTGCTGCGTTTTTTCCGATTTGGTTGCCGCCGCGATCGCGCGGGGGACTTTTTCGCTTTTTTTGCCATGGGCCGGAGTATAGAGAAAAGTGTGAGTGTTTTATGAGTCTGTCGGGACGTATCCGTTCCCTTCACGGGAATTTGAGTAAATTTTGCAACCGGACCCGAGGCGCCCATAATAGCCGCCTTGCCTTTTCTGAATCAGAACACGGAGCATCCATGACGAAAAAATACGACGTTTATGCCCTCGGCAACGCCCTGGTGGACACGGAGATCGAGGTCAGCGACGCCTTTCTTGAGCGCATGGATGTGGGCAAGGGCCTGATGACACTGGTGGACGAAGCCCGCCAGGCAGAACTGATTGCCGCCCTGGCAGACGAAGCCGAGCCTCACAAGCAAACCAGTGGCGGCTCTGCCTGTAACACCGTGGTGGCCACCCGCTATTTCGGCGGCAATGGCTATTACGCCTGCAAGGTTGCCGACGATGCCACCGGCGATATCTTCGTCAACGATCTGACCGCCGCCGGCGTGGACACCAACATGAACGGCAGCCGCGACCGCGGTATATCCGGCAAGTGTCTGGTCATGCTGACCCCGGACGCAGAGCGTACCATGAATACTTTCCTGGGCATTTCCAGCCAGGTGTCCGAGGCAGAACTGGACGAAGCCGCCATTGCCGCCAGCCACTATGTCTATCTGGAAGGTTACCTGGTCAGTGGTGACAGCTCCCGGGCGGCAGCCATCAAACTACGCCAGCTGGCAGAAAAGCACGGTGTCAAAACCTCCCTGACATTCTCCGATCCGGCCATGGTGCAGTTCTTCAAGGACGGCCTGTCCGAGATGCTGGGCGACGGCGTGGACCTGCTGTTCTGCAACGACGCGGAAGCCACCAGCTACACGGATACCGACAGCCCCGAGGCCGCCCTGGAAAAACTCAAGAGCGTCTGCCGCTCCGCCGTCATCACCCTGGGCGCCGAAGGCGCGTTGGTATGGGATGGTGAGCATACCCACAGCATTGCTCCCTTGCCGGTCAAGGCCATCGACAGTAACGGCGCCGGCGACATGTTTGCCGGGGCCTTTCTGTATGCCATCACCCATGGCCATGATTTTGTTACCGCCGGCAACCTCGCTGCTGCTGCCGCCGCCCGCCTGGTGACAGAATTCGGCCCGCGCCTTAGCGCCGAGACCCACCAGCAGATTCGCCAAGATATTTTAGGTAAGTGATCACATGGAACACGTTTGCAACCTGATCGACATTCCCGACGACAGTGCGCGGGAATTCCAGAAAGACGGCCAACCCGTGGTCGTGGTGAAACACGATGGGCTGGTACGTGCCTTCGTCAACTGGTGCCCGCACCTGGGCATCGAGCTGAACTTCATGCCGGACCAGTTCATGGACAGTGACAACCAGTTCATCATGTGCGCCAACCACGGCGCCCTGTTCGAGATTGATAGTGGCGACTGCCTGTCCGGCCCCTGCAGTGGCGACAAGCTGATCCCGGTTCCCCTTGAAGTGCGTGGTGACGAGGTGTGGCTTGGCCCCGTCGAGGTGCCGGCCTGAGCCGCTTATGAGCCATCCTTTTGATGACCTCACCCCGGATTACATGCTCGACGCCGTGGACGCCGCCGGCTTCCTCAGCGACGGTCGCCTGCTGCAGCTGAACAGTTTCGAGAACCGGGTCTACCAGGTGGGCCAGGAAGAGGGCCCGCCGGTCATCGTCAAGTTCTACCGTCCACAGCGCTGGAGCGATGAACAGATCCTGGAAGAACATGCCTTCAGCCTGTTCCTGGTGGCGCGGGACCTGCCGGTGGTTGCCCCCATCGAAAAGAACGGCACCACCCTGTTTCACTGCGACGGCTTTGCCTTTGCGGTATTCCGCAGAGCCGGCGGCCATGCGCCGGAGCTGGATAACGACAACCATCTGGAACAGCTTGGTCGCACCCTGGCCCGCTGGCATGCCTGCGGCAGCGATCGGCCTTATGAGCTCCGCCACACCATGGACCCGCTGGCCGACATTCGCGCCGCCAGCACCTTCCTGATCAATGACGTGGTGGACCTGAATTACCGCAGTCAGTATCGGGATGTGTGCGGCCAGCTGCTGGAACAGATTGAACAACACCTGGCCGAGGTGGAATTTCCACTACTCAACGTGCACGGCGACTGTCATACCGGCAATATCCTGTGGCGCGACGACAAACCGCATTTCGTGGATCTGGATGACAGCTTGCGGGCGCCAGCCATGCAGGACATCTGGATGCTGCTGTCCGGCGAGCAGGACGAACAACAACACCAGCTTCGGGTGCTGGCCCGCGGCTACGACACCTTCCTGCCCTTCCCCTGGCAACAGACGGCCCTGATCGAACCGCTACGCACCCGGCGCATTATCTGCTACGACGCCTGGCTGGCCAGACGCTGGGACGACCCGGCCTTTCCGCCGGCATTCCCCTGGTTTGAATCCATGAGTTACTGGCGGGATCAGGTGACCTTATTGCAACAGCAGCTACGTAGTTTGCAGACCCCGTTGTAGAGGAAAACGCGTTTCCGTAGGAGCGCCGCTCGCGGCGCGATAGGGTTGGCGCCGTGTCTTCTAAAGCCGCTGCTGTAGGAGTTCCTCTCGAGGGACGAAGCCGAGGCCAAGCGAGGAAAAAGGCGAGGCAGGGGCTGCCAGGTCACTCTAGAGACGCCCTGTTTCACAGAAACGACGTTGCTGGCCTTGCAGGTGCTTTCCACGCCGGCACCTGGTTCGTCCCTCGAGAGGAACTCCTACAACTGTATTGGCAACGGGTGTTCCAGCCGAAAACCATCGGCGGATAACGCCACCTTCCACGCCAGTACCTCCACCCCCTTCTCCACCGCTTCCCGCAGCAGCACCCCGTAGCGGGCGTCGATTTCATCCGCCGGTCGGGCGGCCTGTCCCCCACTGTGCTGCACACAGAAAAACAGCACCGCCCGCTTGCCGGACGCCACCACCTCCATGAGGGTCAGTAGATGCTTCTGGCCCCGCTCGGTCACGGAATCCGGGAAGGCAATGACACCGTCATCCGGATCATTTGGCCCGGGGCCAAGCGTGACATTTTTCACTTCCACAAAGGTATGGGGATCGCTGCGCTCTCCCAGTGCCAGATCAAAGCGGCTGTCACCGTATTTCACTTCCCGTTCCACTCCGCTGCCGGGGTTCAGCCCGGTAACAGCGCCGGCACGAATGGCTTCCTCCACCAGCGCATTGGGGCGACTGGTATTCACCCCCGCCCAATGGCCGTGGGCCACCTGCACCGCCTCCAGCGTGTGACGATATTTACGCTTGGGGTTACCGCTGTCGGAGATCAGCGCCAGTTGGGGCTCTCCCAGTACGCAGTGCTTCATGGAGCCGGTATTCGGGCAATGCACGGTCATTTCGCGGCCATCGGCGCGCACCACATCGGCCATAAACCGCTTGTAGCGGCGCAGCAGGGTGACGCGCTCCAGGGGGGGATCAAACTTCACAGGGGCTCCAGGTAACGGCCCAAGCGGTGCAGGGCTTCGACTAGACGGGACTCGGCGCAGGTATAGGCCAGACGAACATAACGGTGAGGGTCATGGCCGGCACCGAAATCCAGCCCCGGCGTCATGGCCACTTTTTCCTTTTCCAGCAGGTCTGCACAGAAGGCAAAGCTGTCATCGGTCCAGGCACTCACATCCACATACACATAAAACGCCCCGTCGGCATTGGACACCACCGGCAGTTTGAGATGCGCCAGGCCATTGAGCAGGCACTGGCGGCGACGGGCAAACAGCTGGTGACGCTGCTCCAGAATCGTCAGCGTCGGCTCCTGCAAGGCGGCAAGGGCACCGTGCTGCGCTGGCGTGGACGGTGCCAGAAACAGGTTCTGGGCCAACCGTTCAATGGCCGGCACCAGCGGCTCCGGCGCCACCAGCCAGCCCAGCCGCCAACCGGTCATGCAGAAGTATTTGCTGAAGCTGTTGATCACCATCACCTGATCGGTACGCGACAGCACCGACTCCGCCGGCCCGCGGTAACAGAGCCCCTGATAGATTTCATCCACCAGCAACAGCCCCCCTTTCTCCACGGCCCCTTCGGCCATGGCCTGCAGGGTATCCAGCGACAACATGTTGCCGGTGGGGTTATCCGGGCTGGCGACCATGGCCAGGCGGGTATTCGACTGCCAGGCCGACAGCAAGTCGTTGCGGGTCAGCGTGAAATGATTGTCCGCCTTCAAGACCAGTGGCTGAGGCCGCCCCCCCACCAGATTCACAAACTGGCGATTGCAGGGGTAACCCGGATCACACAGCAATACACCGTCCCCGGGATTGATCAGCGCCGCCAGCGCCAGCTGCAGGGCACCGGAAGCCCCTGGCGTCACCACGATCTGTGACGGCAATACGGTAGCGGCAAAACGGTCCCGGTAATCATCCGCTATGGCCTGGCGCAAAGCAGGCAATCCTGCCGCCGGCGTGTAGCCGGTGCCTCGCTCACGGGTTGCCTCGGCAATGGCCTCCAGCACCGGCGCCGGAGTTTCAAAATCCGGCTCGCCCACTTCCAGATGGATCACATCGTGTCCCTGAGCGGCCAGTTGCTGGGCTCGCTCCAGCAGTGCCATTACGTGAAAAGGCGGGATCTGTTTGGCGAAATGCGACAGCGTGCTCACAAGATTCCTCTTTCCTATAGGGGTGGCATGGCTATAATCGGCCAGATTTTCACCAACTGGTGACAAGACTTACCCGGAAGGGGTAAGGTCGAAAGATTACATTACGCCCGTGCTTGGTGATATCAAGCAGACCCTAGGGATAGTGGCACAGGATAGAGAGTCGAGAAGATGCTAAGGGAGTTAATCAAAATGGCCACCGGCAAAAAGAAAGCCCCGAAAAAGGCGGCTAAAAAACAAACCACCGGGTCTGCTTCCAGCAGCAAAAAAGCCACCTCATCCACTGCTGCCCGCAAAGCACCAGCCAAAAAGGCCGCTGCAAAGAAGGCTCCTGCCAAGAAAGCCACGGTGAAGAAGGTGGCGGCAAAGCCTGCAGCCAAAAAGACCCCAGCCAAAAAAGCGGCCGCAAAGAAAGTCACCAGCAAGCCAGCCGCCAAAAAGGCACCGGCCAAGAAGGCCGCCGTGAAGAAGGCAGCGCCCAAGAAAGCCGTTGCCAAGAAACCGGCACCGGCCAAAAAAGCGACCGCCGCCAAACCGGCAGCCAAGAAAACAGCCACCCCAAAAGCCCCGGCCAAAAAGGCCGCAGCGAAAGCGCCGACCAGTAAGCCTGCCGCTCAAAAGGCAGTCCGCAAGCCAGCGGCGAAACAGGCCGTCGCGAAAACCCAATCCACTGCTGCCAGCGCCAAGCCGGCGAAGGCCAGCAAGCCCGCTGCCAAGAAACCGGCAGCCAAAAAAGCAGCACCGGCTGCACCTAGAACAAAACTGCCGACCTCCGGGAAGGCATCCGCAGCGGCCCGGGCCGCTGCCAGAGACGCATCGAACACCGGTAACGCACGGACCGCGACTGCCGGCAAAGGGACTTCGCCGAGCCGATCCACCACTTCTGCTCAGGTAAAAGCAAACGTGAAAAAGAAAACCGCCTCATCTTCCTCGCAGGCCCAAATGCATGGTTTCAAACCCTACATGCCGGCCAAAAACGAGGAGTACATGAACGAGAAACAACGGGAGCACTTCCGCCAGATTCTGCTGGCCTGGCGCCAGGAGTTGATGGAAGAAGCGGATCGCACCATGCACCACCTGCAGGATGAGCAGGCGAACCTGCCTGACCCTGCTGACCGCGCCACCCAGGAAGAAGAGTTTGCCCTGGAGCTGCGCACCCGTGACCGCGAGCGCAAGCTGCTCAAGAAGATCGAGAAGACGCTGGATCTGGTCGACAAGGACGATTATGGCTACTGCGAAGCCTGTGGCATTGAAATCGGCATCCGTCGCCTGGAAGCCCGCCCCACCGCCGACCTGTGCATCGACTGCAAGGAACTGGCGGAGATCAAGGAAAAGCAGCTGGCCGGATAACCTCCCCAGTTGACAGTGGACAGTTGATAGTTGACAGCTAGCAGGGCGCAAAGCGCCCTGCTTTGCTATCTGCTTGGCACTGTTTTCCGCTGTCAATTGTCAACTATCAACTGTCAACTATGGTTTATCGCGGACGTTTCGCCCCCACCCCCTCCGGCCCCCTGCATTTCGGGTCCCTGGTGGCTGCGCTGGCCAGCTGGCTGGAAGCGCGCCACGCGGGCGGTGAATGGTTGATCCGCGTGGACGATCTGGACCCGCCCCGGGAAGTGCCCGGTGCCGCCGATACCATTCTGCGTCAGCTGGAAACCTTTGGCCTGCACTGGGATGGGCCCGTGCGTTACCAGAGCCAGCGCCACTTCGCCTATCAGGAAGCCGTGGATGCCCTGCTCGACCGCGGCTACGCCTTTCACTGTCGCCTGACCCGCAAACAACTGGCCGCCCTCAACCATAACCATCCCGGCATCAGTGCCAGTGTGCCCGCCGCCGAGGATACCGCCATCCGCCTGCAGGTTCCCGACCGGGAGCTGGACTACCCGGATGGCATTCAGGGGCGAATCAGCAACAACCTGCACCAGGACGGTGGCGCCTTCGTGATTCGTCGCCGCGATGGCCTGTTCGGGTATCAGCTGGCCTGCGCCCTGGACGATGCGGATGATGGTATTACCCATGTGTTGCGTGGTGCGGACCTGCTCGATTCCACCTTGCGCCAGCGCTGGCTGCTGGAATGCCTGGGCAGGCCTGCGCCGGAGTATGCGCATTTGCCGGTGGTCAGCGACGGCCGGAACCTGAAGCTGTCCAAATCCACCGGCAGTGAGGCCCTGGACCCCACTCGAGCCAGCCAGCTACTCACCGCCGCCCTTCACTGCCTGGGACTGCAGCCGCCCTCAGACCTGCAAGACGAACGCCCCGCAGTACTATTGGCATGGGGCACGGCGCACTACCCCGATCACCAGTGGCCCGCGGGCCGACAGCAGCCATTGCCCGATGAGTTAAAAGTTCAACGTTGAAAGTTTAAAAGCGCGAGAGGGTTTCGTGATTTCTGTTTGTCCGTGCCTGCGCCCTTGCCATGAATCGCGGGCACGACCTCGCCAGGTCTTCGACCTGGCCCGCGTTGCAACTTTACACTTTGAACTTTCAACTCAGCCCCCGCTTTTACACGCCTCACCCCCTGGCGTATGCTCATCGGCCCGGAGGGGTTAAACCACCTATGTATACCGACCGACTGCTGATCATCTTCATTCTCGGCACCTACCTGCTTTCTCCTGCCATCATCGATTGGTGGAGCGAAGGTGGGCGCGCCTGGTATCGCCCCTATCTGATCTGGTTGGGCCTGATCGCCCTGAGCTACTGGATTGCCAAGAGCAAGGATGTCGATGGTCTATAGTGTCAGCGATCTGATCCTGATTGCCGGTTGCTACCTGCTGTTCCTGTTTGCGGTGGCCTGGATCACCGAGCGTGGCTGGCTGCCGGCTCACTGGGTACGCCACCCGGCGGTGTATGTGCTGTCGCTGGGGGTCTACGCCAGTGCCTGGGCCGTGTACGGTTCAGTGGGTTATGCCTACCAGTACGGCTACAACTTCCTGTCCTATTTTCTGGGGATTTCCGGGGTCTTTCTGCTCGCCCCGATTTTGCTGGCACCGATTCTGAGGCTGACCACGACCTACCAGCTCAGCTCCCTGGCGGACCTGTTTGCCTTCCGTTACCGCAGCCGACTGGCTGGCGCCATGACGACCCTGATCATGCTGATCGGGGTACTGCCCCTGCTCGCGCTGCAACTGAAGGCGGTCGCAGAATCCATCCAGATCCTCAGTGGCACCGCCGACCCCCGCGACCTGGCCGCCGGCTTCTGCCTGATGATGGTGATCTTCGCCATCCTGTTCGGCGCCCGCCATACCACCGCCCGGGAGAAGCACGAAGGGTTGGTGATGGCCATTGCCATGGAATCGCTGATCAAACTGCTGGCCTTCGGCGCAGTGGCCTTGCTCGGCCTGTATGGCGTGTTCGATGGGCCCGCCAGCCTCAACGCCTGGCTGGATGACCACCCGGAAATGCTGGCGCGGCTCTACTACCCCCTGCAGGACGGTACCTGGCATTCCATGATCATGGCGTTCTTTGTCTCCGCCGTGGTGCTGCCGCACATGTTCTACATGGCCTTTACCGAAAACATGAACCCCCGCGCCCTGATCACCGCCAGTTGGGCGCTGCCGTTGATGTTCCTGCTGATGGCATTGTGCGTGCCGGTCATCCTGTGGGCCGCCGCTGCCGGCAATGCCCCCACCCCACCGGATTATTACGCCCTGGGTATCGGCATGATTAGCGGTGGCCACGGTGCGGTGCTCGGCTATATTGCCGGCCTGGCCGGGGCCAGCGGCATGCTGATCGTGGCCACCCTGGCCCTATCCGGCATGTGCCTGAATCACCTGGTACTGCCCGCCAGCCCGCTGCAGGGCCAGAACCTGTATCGCAATCTGCTCTGGACCCGGCGCATCCTGATCGCCGCCATTCTGGCCCTGGCGTATCTGTTCTACCGCTTCACCGGCACCGATCACACCCTGGTGGAACTGGGCGTGCTCACCTTTGTGGCCACCCTGCAATTTGTCCCCGGACTGATTGGCGCCCTGTTCTGGCCCTCCGGCAACCGCAACGGCCTGTTCGCCGGGCTGCTGGTCGGCTTTATCCTGTGGATCATGTTGCTGCTGGTTCCCATCGCCTACCCGAACTGGCAGTTCCAGCCACTGATGGAATTGCTGGGCATGCGCTTTCAGAGCGGCGCCAGTCAATGGCACCACGTGGCCATTGCCTCGGTCACCGCCAATGCGCTGATCTATGCCATCGTATCCATCGTCACGCCCATGTCCCGATCGGAGAAGAACGCCGCCGAGGCCTGTGCGGTCGACAGCCTGCGCCGCCCCTATCGCTGGGAGCTGGAAGCAAAGAGCGTGGACGATTTTATTGATGCCATGAGCCAGCCCCTGGGGCCCATCACGGCCACCCGGGAGGTGGAAATGTCCCTGCGGGATCTGCACCTGCCGCGCACGGAAACCCGCCCCTATGCCCTGCGCCGTCTGCGTGATCAGCTGGAAACCAACCTGTCCGGTCTGCTTGGTCCTTCGGTGTCCCACCAACTGATCGACGACCACCTGCCTTACCTGCCGGAGGAAGAGCAGCATTCCAGCGAGGATATCCAGTTCATTGAATCCCGCCTGGAGCAATACCGGGATCGTCTGTCCGGGCTGGCGGCGGAGCTGGACGGCCTGCGCCGCTTCCATCGTCAGACTCTTCTGGAACTGCCCATGGGGGTGATTTCCCTGGGGGCTGACCGGGAAATCATCGGCTGGAACCGGGCCATGGAAAGTCTCACCGGCATCACCGCCGAGAACACCATCGGGTCACGACTGGCGGATCTGGATGCACCCTGGGGCGATTTCTTCACCCGCTTCAGTCACGACGACAACCCCCACCAGCCCCAACAGGCCCTGGAAGTGGACAATCAGACCCGCTGGCTGAGCCTGCACAAGTCCGAAGTGATGGGGGCCGGCACTGCCGAACAGGCCGGGGGCCAGGTACTGGTGATCGAGGACATTACCGAACTGCGCCACATGGAGGCCCACCTGGCTCATAACGAACGACTCGCCTCCATCGGCCGACTGGCCGCCGGCGTGGCCCACGAAATTGGCAACCCGGTTACCGCTATTGCCTGCCTGACCCAGAATCTGGATGAAGACAGCGACCCACAGGAACAACAGGAAGCCTGCGACCAGATCCTTGAGCAGACCCGACGCATCACCCGCATTGTGGAATCCCTGGTGACCTTCAGCCACTCCGGCGGCATCAAGCTCAGCGAACAGGTGCCGGTGAACCTTCGCGATACCGTGGACGAAGCCATTTCATTACTGCTGCTGGATCCGGATCATCGCCAGCAGCCGTTCGAGAACCACTGCCCGGCCAGCCATTGGGTCAAAGGTGATCCGCAGCGGTTGTTGCAGGTGTTTATCAACCTGCTTGGCAATGCCGCCGATGCCAGCGAAAAGGCACTGCCGGTCACCGTGCATTGTGAGCCCCGTGGGGATTTCCTCGATATTCTGCTGGAAGACCAGGGTCACGGCATCCCGGACAACCTGCGCGACGCCCTGTTCGAACCCTTCGTCACCAGCAAGCCACCGGGGCGCGGGACAGGCCTTGGGCTGGCGCTTGTGTACAGTATTATTGAAGAGCATCAGGGCAGCATTCGAGTAGAAAGCCCGCTCAACGATGACGGCGGCACCCGCTTTGTGGTCAGCCTGCCTGTGCACCAGCAACACGCTGCTGACCCCGGGCACCCGGAAACGTAGTATCCTGCTCAACCCGACAAGTAAGGACCCAGCGATACATGAGTCACATCCTGATTGTTGAAGATGAACCGGTGATTCGCGGTGCGCTGCGCAAACTGCTGGTACGCCACGAACACTCCGTGGCAGAAGCCGACTCCGTGGAGCAGGCCCGGGAGCAGCACCTCAATCAGTTTGATCTCATCATCAGCGACCTGCGCCTGCCCGGCGAGCCCGGCACCGCCCTGATTGCCAGTGCCGGCGCGACCCCTGTGCTGATCATGACCAGTTATGCCAGCCTGCGCTCCGCGGTAGACGCCATGCGCCAGGGTGCGGTGGACTATATTCCCAAGCCCTTCGATCACGATGAAATGCTGCTGGCCGTTGAGCGGGTGCTCAAGGAAGGTCGTCTGAATAGAGGCAATCGCGCTCTGCGTCGGGATATGGAACGCAGCTACCCGGTGCATAATATGATCGGTACCAGCGATGCCATGCAGGAGCTCAAGCATCGCATCCAGCGGGTAGGCCCCACCAATACACCGGTGCTGATCATGGGCGAGTCCGGCACCGGCAAGGAACTGACCGCCCGCGCCCTCCATGAGCAAAGCGAACGGGGTGGCGGCCCGCTGATCTCGGTACAGTGCGCCGCACTGCCAAAAAACCTGCAGCTGACGGAACTGTTCGGCGATGAAGAAAGCGCCGGGCGCATCGAAGAAGCCGATGGCGGCACCCTGTTTCTCGACGAAGTCGGTGAATTGAACAGCGATGTGCAAAGCCGTCTGCTGACCCTGCTCACCCATCACGAAATACATCGCCAGGGCTCCCTGTCACCGCGCAAGGTGGACGTGCGCATCCTTGCCAGTAGCCAGCTGGATTTACCCGGCCGGGTTGCTGAGGGCCATTTCCGTCAGGATCTGTACTACCGGCTCAATGTGATGGAACTGACCCTTCCTCCCCTGCGCGAGCGCCAGGATGACCTGCAAAGCCTGGCCAACGCCCTGCTCGCACGCGGCTGCGAGAAACTCAATCGCCACGACCTCTACTTTACCGATGCGGCCTGGCAGGCCATGGTCGGGTACAGCTGGCCCGGCAATGTGCGGGAGCTGGAAAACGTGATCGAGCGAGCCATTATTCTCACTGAAGAAGACGGCATCGGCCCCTCCCAGTTGGGGCTGAACCCCAACCGCACCCCGCAGCGAGTGAGCCGCGCCAGCCTGGATCCCAGTGAAGACCTGTCCCTGGAGGATTATTTCACCCGCTTTGTCATGGAAAATCAGGACAGCATGACCGAAACCGAGCTGGCCCAGAAACTGGGCATCAGTCGCAAGAGCCTGTGGGAGCGCCGGCAGCGACTGGGCATTCCCCGCAAAAAAGCCGGTGGTCGCCGCTAATTAACCGCTTGTCCGGGCCAGAGAACCGGCGAGACGGGATTTGCGCCAGGCCATGTAAAAAATATTGCGCCCTGATGCCCACACCCCGTTCTGGATTTCCTGACAAAAGAGCCGCGATGGGCATAAGTGTTACCGCGCTACACAGGCAGGTAACACCAAGGTTACAAATTTCGTGAAACTATTTACGGTTATTTTAATTATTGATCACAAGTCTTTGTTTTTTAAGGAATTCACTCTTTGTTGCATTGCCCCGGTGTGACGGGCACTATGAATCCCACGCCAGCTAACAAAAAAAACATCGGCGTACAGGCTCAACAATAACAACAAGAAAGAAGAAGAATAATTTCACGAGCCAATGCAATGCTGCTGCAACTGATGATTGCAGCGACAAGGCAGAAAACAACACAAACAATAATAACAACAGAATCAGCGCAAAATATGGGAGTCACAACTTCGGTTGTGGCTCCTTTTTACTTTCTGGGCCACGCCCAAACCGGCCAGTATCTCAATAGACGAGAAAAAGTGCTACTATCGCCGCTTTATTGCACACCTTGAGGCTAATACTGACGCATGCCCTGCAAGTTCCTGGAACGTATGACTGACTGGTTTAAGAAGGGTTCCCCAAAAAACCGCAGAACGTTCGAACCGCGAGTCATTCCCCGCGACCAACATCCCATCTCCCGCAAACAGGTGTCTCGCGCTGCACTGGATGTGCTCTATGGCTTGCACAAGGCCGGCTTTGAAGCCTATCTGGTGGGCGGTTGCCTGCGGGACATTCTCTGCGGTCGCGAGCCCAAGGATTTCGACGTATCCACCAATGCCACGCCGGAACAGGTGAATCGCCTGTTCAAGCGCAGCCGCATCATCGGTCGTCGTTTCCAGATCGTGCATGTGCGTTTTGGCCGCGAGGTCATCGAGGTCTCCACCTTCCGTGCCATGAATCGCGAGGACAACCCGGACCGGGACCAGCATCACGCCCACGAGGAAACCGGCCTGGTCTTGCGCGACAACACCTGGGGCAGTATCGAGGAAGATGCCCTGCGGCGGGATTTCACCATCAACGCGCTGTACTACAACATCGCCGACTTCACTCTGCATGACTTTGTCGGCAGCCTGGATGATATCGAACAAGAGGTCATCCACCTGATTGGCGACCCGGAGACCCGCTTCCGGGAAGACCCGGTCCGTATGCTGCGCGCCGCCCGCTTTGCCGCCAAACTGGGCTTTCACATCGACCCTGCCACCGGCGATCCGATTCCGGAACTGGCCGAGTTACTGCTGCAAGTCCCCGCCGCCCGCCTGTTCGATGAGGTGCTAAAGCTGTTCCTCAGCGGCCATGCCCGGGAGTCCTACGAGCAACTCCAGCACCTGGGCCTGTTTCGCTTCCTGTTTCCGGAAACCCAGCAAGCGCTGGAGGGTGAAAAAGGGAACATCTGGGAGGCCATGCTGCTGGCTGCCATGGACAATACCGACAAACGCCTGGCCGATAACAAGCCGGTCACCCCCGCCTTTATCTATGCAGTACTGCTGTGGCCGGTGATTCAGCAGCGCATGGGGCACTACCTTTCCAGCGGTCTGCCGCCGGCCCAGGCTCTGCACAAGAGCGCCACCCGTGCCCTCAATCAGCAGATCAAGCACACCGCCATCCCGCGACGTTTCTCCACAGTGATGCGAGAAATGTGGGAACTGCAGCTGCGTCTGGATAAACGTGCCGGCAAGCGCGCTGATGCCCTGATGGAACATCCCCGCTTCCGCGCCGCCTATGATTTCCTGTTGCTGCGCGAGCAGGCCGACGAAATCAAGCCGGGACTTGGCGATTGGTGGACCCGCTACCAGGAACAGGATGAGCAGGGCCGCCGGCAGATGATCAGCCAGCTGGGCAACCCGTCCGGCGGTGGCAACAAACGACGACGGCGGCGGAAAAAGCCGGCAGCGGAAGGCTGACAAAACAAGGCGAGCGAGGAAGAGCGAGCTTCGAAAGGCAACCCGGTGTTGGTTTTCGAAACTCGCTTCTCGCAACTCCCAGCCTGCCCTTTCCTGATCAGAACCGAGAGCCCTTATGCACGCGTTCATTGGCCTTGGCAGCAATCTGGACCACCCCTCGCAGCGGCTGATCTCGGCCCTGCGGGCGCTGCAACGGCTACCCGGCCTGACCCTGTGTCACCATTCGCGCCTGTATGCCAGCGCTCCTGTGGGCCCCCGGGACCAGCCGGACTACGTCAATGCCGTGGCCGACATTGACACCCCACTCTCCCCCCACGCCCTACTGCATACCCTGCAGGCCCTGGAACTGGCGGCGGGCCGGCAACGCCTGCGCCATTGGGGCGAACGCACCCTGGATCTGGACATCCTGCTGATCGGCGACAGCCACATTGACAGTGACGATCTGCAAGTTCCCCACCCGCAAATGACCCGGCGGGCTTTTGTCCTGGAACCGCTCCTGGAAATTTGCCCTCATGCCCTCTTGCCGGATGGCACCGCACTGCGTAGTTTTCTCGGTCAGGTAGCTGAACAACCGATTTCACCGTTGGCAGAGCTGGATCGCGATGCACTCATCGAATGACAAAACCCTAACCGAACGCATTGAACAACGTCGCCAGGCCCGCACGCTGCCGCGCTTTATCGCGGTAGAGGGGCCTATTGGTGCCGGCAAGACCAGCCTGGCGAAACGCCTGGCAATGACCTTTGGCTATGACCTGCTGCTGGAACAGGCCAGCGACAATCCCTTCCTCACCCGCTTTTATCAAGACCCGGCCCGTTATGCCCTGCAAACCGAGCTGTTCTTCCTGTTTCAGCGTGCCGACCAGTTACGCCAGATCCAGCAGCAGGACCTGTTCGCCGGGCCCCGTATCGCCGACTTCCTGATCGACAAGAACCGGCTGTTTGCCCGGGTCACTCTGGACGATGATGAATTCGAGCTATACCGCAATGTGGATGACCACCTCACTCTCGATGCACCACAACCGGATCTGGTGATTTATCTGCAGGCGCCTTCCCAGGTACTGCGCCAGCGCATCGGGCGCCGTGGCAACGATTTCGAGCAGGGCATCCAGAGCGATTACCTGGACCGTCTAAGCGATGCCTACACCGAATTCTTCCATTTTTATGACCGCGCACCGCTGCTGATCGTCAATGCGGCGGAGATTGATCTGGTCAACCACGATCGCGACTACCAGCAACTGGTGAGCGAGTTGCTGGACATCCGTTCCGGGCGCCACTATTTTAACCCCCGGCCGCTGGTCGACTGAGTTGAAAGTTCAAAGTTGAAAGCTCAAAAGCGCGGAATAGCATGTCGCCTCTCTGATGACGCCCTGCCCGCGACACTTTTGACAGCCTCGCGGGCACAACCTGTACACAGCTTCAGACTTGACCGCGTTTCAACTTTCAACTTTCACCTTTCAACTGAATTTCCCTGGGAGGTTTCCCATGTCAGTAACCATCCGCACCCTGCATAAACGCAAACAGGACGGCGAGAAATTTTCCGTACTCACCGCTTACGACGCCTGTTTTTCCCGGCTGATTTCGGAAGCCGGCGTAGACGCCATTCTGGTGGGGGACTCCCTGGGAAACGTGATACAGGGCCAGAGCAGCACGGTACCGGTGACCCTGGAACAGATGGCCTACCACACGGAATGCGTGGCCCGGGGCAATCAGGGCAGCCTGATCATTGCTGATGTGCCCTTCATGGGGGCCGCCACCCTGGAACGTGCGCTGGAAACCGCCACGGCGCTCATGCAGGCCGGCGCCAATATGGTCAAGCTGGAAGGCAGCGCCTGGCTGGCGGACAGCATCGAGATCCTCAATCGCAATGGCATCCCGGTCTGCGCCCATCTGGGCCTGACTCCCCAGGCGGTGAACGCTCTCGGCGGCTACCGGGTCCAGGGCAAGGATGACGCCGGCGCCAGCGAACTGCTGGCAGCGGCCAAAGCACTGGATGCGGCCGGCGCCGCCATGCTGCTGCTGGAGTGCGTGCCCCGGGAGCTCAGCGCCCGTATTACCCAGGAAGTGAGCGTGCCGGTCATCGGCATCGGCGCAGCCCCGGAGTGCGACGCTCAGGTGCTGGTGATGCACGACATGCTCGGCATCAGCCCCGGCAAACCGGCCCGCTTCGTGAAGGATTTCATGGCGGAAACCGGCGATATTCGTGCCGCCTTCCAGGCCTATGACCAGGCAGTGAAAGACGGCAGCTTTCCTGCCGATGAGCATTGTTTCTAGAAAAACCAGCGGCAAGCTACAAGCTTCAAGCTACAACGCGGGTCAGGACATCGTAAAACTGCAGCATTTTGGTCCGTGCACAAACGCTTGGGGAAGAATCCCCCGGCAAAAAATCGCGGGCAGGGAGCCAGTCAGTCAGCACTGGCCTCCCCCGCGCCTTGTAGCTTGAAGCTTGTGGCTTGCAGCTTTCTTACCCGAGGATTCCCGATGCAAACCGTCCATACTGTCTCCCAGGTTCGTGAATATGTGCGCGGCTGGCACCAGAAAGGTCTGTCCGTGGGGTTTGTGCCCACCATGGGCAACCTCCATGACGGTCATATCAGCCTGATCAAGGAAGCCCGTGCCCGTTGCGACGTGGTGGTGGTCTCCATCTTCGTCAACCCGACCCAGTTCGGCCCCAACGAGGATTTCGACCGCTACCCGCGCACCCTGGACGCGGATGCCGCTGCCCTGGTGGACGCGAGCACAGACCTGCTCTTTGCCCCCTCCGTGGACGAGATGTACCCCTCTGGCCAGAACCAGACCTGGGTAGACGTGGACGCTCTGGGCGAGCATCTGTGCGGGGCCAGCCGGGAAGGTCACTTTCGGGGCGTTACCACGGTGGTGGCCAAACTGTTTAACATTGTTCAGCCGGATGTGGCCGTATTCGGCGAAAAGGACTTTCAGCAACTGGCCATTCTTCGCCGCATGAGCGAAGAACTGCTGTTTCCGGTCAAGATCGTCGGCGCCCCCACCAGTCGGGAGAGTGACGGTCTGGCGCGCAGTTCACGCAATGGCTTTTTGACCGAAAGTGAGCGCACACTCGCGCCACAGATATACCAAACCCTGCAAACCCTGAAAGCCGATATTGAAGGCGGCGAACAGGATTATCGGGCCCTGGAACAGCGCTACCGGGACAGCCTGAACCAGGCCGGCTTCCAGGTGGACTATCTGACTGTCGCCAACGCGCGCAGCCTGGCGCCCGCCAGCGCCGGGGATACCGATCTGGTGGTCGCTGTGGCCGCCAAACTGGGGAATACTCGATTGATAGACAATGTCAGTCTGGCCGTTGTGCGTGACCGGTGATTCATGCATACTTCCGGCCCCTTGAAGTGCCTGTGTGGTGGCAACACCGTGTGTCTGCAGGCTTCGGGTAGCGCAAGAGGTAACCAAGATGCAGTGCACCATGCTGAAAGCAAAACTCCATCAGGCTCGAGTCACCCACGCGGAACTTGAGTACGAAGGGTCCTGTGCCATTGACGGTGACCTGATGGACATGGCGGGTATCCTGGAATACGAACAGATCCAGATCTATAACATCGATAACGGTGAGCGCTTTGAAACCTACGCCATTCGTGGCGAAGCCGGTTCCAAGATCATCTCCGTCAACGGTGCCGCTGCGCATAAAGCCCAGCCTGGCCACCGGGTGATTATCTGCGCCTACGCCAGCTATTCCAGCGCCGAACTGGTCAACTTCAAGCCTAGCCTGATCTACATGGCGGAAGGCAACGAAGTCAAAGGCACCAGCAACGCGATTCCGGTACAGGTCGCCTGATACCGGAACCTGAAAAGGAATTCCTGAAACGCCGGCTTTTGCCGGCGTTTTTTTATGCCTCCGCTTTCCCGTGCCCCTTCCCCACCCGCCGCCATGCATTTGCGGTCGTTCACTGTTCTGTCCTTGGCCATTGACCAACACATTGTTTACTCTTGGTAGCAACCTAGCCGTTTCCCCCCTTCGACCATGGTTGAATAGCCAGCCGGGAAGCGTCACACAATAATCAAGGGAAAGCCGGGAGCCCCTGAAGCGCGCTCCCCACTGGCAGTATCCCAAGGAGGCCCTGATGTCCAAGACCCACATTCACCCTGTTCCCGCAGATTTCAAAGCCCAGACCCTGATGGATCGCGATACCTACGAGACATGGTATGCCCAGTCCATCAATGACCCGGATACCTTCTGGGCGGACCGGGCCCGGGAATTACTGGACTGGAAAACCCCCTGGGACACGGTCAGTGACTGGGACTTCCACGAAGGCCGTGCTGCCTGGTTCAAGGGCGCCACCCTCAACGTATGCTACAACTGTGTCGATCGACATCTGCCAGAACGGGCCAACCAGACGGCCATTATCTGGGAAGGCGATGAGCCGGATCAGGACAAGCACATTTCCTACCAGCAACTATTCGAGGAAGTCAGCAAATTCGGTAATGTGCTGAAAACCCGTGGCGTCAAGAAAGGCGATCGCGTGGTGATCTACATGCCGATGATTCCCGAAGCCGCCTACGCCATGCTGGCCTGCGCCCGCATCGGCGCCATTCACTCCGTCGTGTTTGGCGGCTTCTCCCCGGAAGCCCTGAAAGATCGCATTCAGGATGCCGGTGCCTGTGCCGTCATCACCGCCGACGAAGGGGTCCGCGGTGGCAAAACCGTCCCCCTGAAAGTGAATGCCGACAAGGCCATGGCCGGGATCGAGAGCGTGCATACCTGCCTGACGGTCAAACGCACCGGCGGCGATGTGGACTGGCAGGCAGACCGGGATGTCTGGTACCACGAGGCCATGGCGGAAGCCTCCAGCGACTGCGAACCAGAATGGGTCGAAGCGGAAGACCCACTGTTCACCCTTTACACGTCCGGCTCCACGGGCAAGCCCAAAGGCGTCGTCCACACGACCGCCGGCTATCTGCTCAACACTGCACTGACCCATAAATATGTGTTCGATTATCACGAGGGTGACATCTACTGGTGCACCGCCGATGTGGGCTGGATCACCGGGCACAGCTATATTGTCTACGGACCGCTGGCCAATGGTGCCACCACCCTGATGTTCGAGGGCGTCCCCACTTACCCGGACGCCTCACGCTGCTGGCAAGTGGTGGACAAGCACAAGGTGAATATCTTCTACACCGCACCCACCGCCATTCGCGCCCTCATGGGCCTGGGCGACGAGCCGGTCACCAAAACCTCCCGGGCCAGCCTGAAGTTGCTGGGCACGGTAGGCGAACCTATCAACCCGGAAGCCTGGGAGTGGTATTACAAGGTGGTGGGCGAGTCCCGCTGCCCCATCGTGGATACCTGGTGGCAGACCGAAACCGGCGCCATCATGATCGCACCGCTGCCGGGTGCCGTGGATCTGAAAGCCGGCTCTGCCACCCTGCCCATGTTCGGGGTGCAACCCGTGCTGATGGACCCGGACGGCAACGAGCTGGAGGGCGCCACCTCCGGCAATCTGGCCATCAAGGCCAGCTGGCCCAGCCAGATCCGTACCGTCTATGGCGATCACCAGCGGCTGATTGATACCTATTTCAGTGCCTACAAGGGCTACTACTTCACCGGTGACGGCGCCCGTCGCGACGAGGATGGTTACTACTGGATCACCGGTCGGGTGGACGACGTACTCAACGTCTCCGGCCACCGCCTGGGCACCGCCGAGATCGAGTCCGCCCTGGTACTGCATACCAGCATTTCCGAAGCTGCCGTGGTTGGCTACCAACACGATGTGAAGGGCCAGGGTATCTATGCCTACGTGTCGCTGATGGCCGGCAAGGAAAGCAGCGAGGAGCTGGTCAAGGAGCTTCGGGATATGGTGACCCAGGAAATTGGCCCCATCGCCAAACCGGACCTGATCCACTTCGCCCCCGGCCTCCCCAAAACCCGTTCCGGCAAGATCATGCGCCGCATCCTGCGCAAGATCGCCGCCAACGAGCTGGACAGCCTGGGCGATACCTCCACCCTCGCAGACCCGGCGGTGGTGGATCAGCTGATCGATACCCGGCTGAATCAGTAAGCCCCGCCATCCGGCCGTTTCCCACACACAAAAAAGGCAGCCATCTGGCTGCCTTTTTTCATTCTATCCAGTCTTACAATGAGGCTTGCTCATCGAGCATCTGGTCTGCCAGAGAGGCCTCTAGCTGTTTGAATTCCTTCTTCCCATGCGGGTCATAGGTGTAATAGTAGACCGTCTCTTTCTTATTAATCGTATTTGCATCAATGGCCCCTTGTGGAACACCCCAGATAACGGATGCTGGCCAGAACAACAGATTCAGAAAGCCATACGTCCACTGGGCACCTTCGTTCGTCCCAATGCCCAAATAGAAATTACCGAAACCCGGCAACAGGTTCAGGCCACCAGCCACGCCCGGGTGCTTTACTTTCACCTCGGTATCCTGAATACCGACAGCATTGAGCTCACGCAAACGAACTTCATCAGCCCGGCTCAGCGATGTACAACCTGTTGAACTGAATACTGCCAGAGCAAGCAGGCAGAGAAACGCGACATTCCTCATTATTATTTCCCTTCCATAGATTTAATTTTCAGACCAAGTCGCGCATTCTATTTGCATAACATTTTTTTGCAACAATTCCGCCACAATCAGAAACCGACTTTTCCAAAACCAAAAAGGCCGGCAAAAGCCGGCCTTTTTGAATGGGGAAAAGGAAGAATTAGTCTTCCTTCGCTTCCTTCATGGACAGCTTGATACGGCCACGCTGATCCACGTCGAGCACCTTCACCTTGATCAGGTCGCCTTCATTGACGTAGTCAGACACCTTCTCCACCCGCTCTTCAGCGATCTGGGAGATGTGCAGCAGACCTTCGGTACCGGGCATGATCGCCACGAATGCGCCGAAATCCACCACCTTGGTGACCTTGCCTTCGTAGATAGCACCCACTTCCGCTTCGGCAGTGATCTCTTCCACACGGCGCACGGCTTCTTCCGCTTTCTCGCGGGTCTCACCGTAGATCTTCACGCTGCCATCGTCTTCCAGATCGATGGTACAGCCAGTCTCTTCGGTCAGCGCACGGATGGTGGCGCCGCCTTTACCGATCACGTCACGGATTTTGTCCGGGTTGATCTTCAGGGTCAGCAGGGTCGGCGCATTGTCAGATACCTGGGTGCGGGACTCAGCAATCGCCTTGGCCATTTCACCGAGGATATGGATACGACCGGCATTGGCCTGCTCCAGCGCCTTTTCCATGATCTCTTCAGTGATGCCTTCGATCTTGATGTCCATCTGCAGGGCGGTGACGCCACGGGCAGTACCGGCCACCTTGAAGTCCATGTCGCCCAGGTGATCTTCATCACCGAGGATATCGGACAGTACCGCGAAGCGGCCGTCTTCTTCCTTCACCAGGCCCATGGCGATACCGGCCACCGGCGCGGCCAGGGGTACACCGGCATCCATCAGCGCCATGGAGGTGCCACAGACGGACGCCATGGAGGAGGAACCGTTGGACTCAGTGATTTCGGACACCACGCGAATGGAGTACGGGAAATCTTTTTCGTTGGGCACGACCGCTTCCACACCGCGACGGGCCAGACGGCCGTGACCGATCTCGCGACGCTTGGGAGAGCCGATCATGCCGGTTTCGCCCACACAGTAGGGAGGGAAGTTGTACTGCAGCATGAAGTGGTCCTGACGGGACCCTTCCAGTGCATCGATAAACTGGGCATCACGCATGCCGCCCAGGGTGGCGGTAACGATCGCCTGGGTTTCACCACGGGTGAACAGGGCGGAACCGTGAGTCTTGGCCAGCACGCCCACTTGACACTCGATAGCACGCACCGCATCCAGGGCGCGACCGTCGATACGTGGCTTGCCGGACACGACCGCTTCACGGACCACGGATTTCTCGACCTTGCCGAACAGCTCCTTCACTTCCCCGGCTTCCGGAGCACCTTCTTCACCGGTAGCAAACGCGTCTACGCAGGCATCACGCAGCTCGCCCACTTTGGCGTAACGGGCCATCTTCTCGGTGATGGTATAGGCTTCAGCCAGAGCGCCTTCGAACTTTTCCTTGATGGCATTTTTCAGCTCGGTATTCTCGGCAGGTGCCTGCCAATCCCACTTCGGGGTGCCCACTTCGGCGGCAAATTCCTTGATGCCCTGGATAACCGGCTGCATCTCCATGTGACCAAACAGCACCGCACCCAGCATCTGGTCTTCGGACAGCTCCTTGGCTTCGGATTCCACCATCAATACGGCAGGCTCGGTACCGGCAACCACCAGGTCCAGCGCGGATTCTTCCAGCTCACTGCGGCTGGGGTTGAGGATGTACATGCCATCCTTGAAGCCCACGCGGGCGGCGCCGATAGGGCCACCAAACGGAATACCGGAAATGGACAGGGCGGCCGAAGTGCCAATCAGGGCGGCGATATCCGGATCCTGGTTCTTGTCAGCGGACATGACCGTGGCAACGACCTGCACTTCATTCATGAAGCCCTTGGGAAACAGCGGGCGAATGGGGCGGTCAATCAGGCGGCAGGTCAGGGTTTCTTTTTCGCTGGGACGACCTTCACGCTTGAAAAAGCCACCCGGGATACGGCCGGCGGCGTAGGTCTTTTCCTGGTAGTTAACGGTCAGGGGGAAGAAGTTCTTGCTGGGATCCGCTTCTTTCTTGCCTACTACGGTGACCAGCACTTCGGTGTCACCGATACGGACCATGACAGCGGCGGTGGCCTGGCGGGCAATTTGCCCGGTTTCCAGGGTTACCGTGTCACGGCCGAACTGAATCTGTTTAGTGATTTTATTGAACATATCTCGTCTCTTCTCTCTTCACGACAATCTTCGAGGCCCATGCCTCTGATAACAATTCATCTTTTGCCCGGGCATCATATCCCGCCAGGGCGCCTGGCCCAACCGTAAATTGGCCTGGAGACACGCCTGAGCCCTCTGGCCCACGATACCTTGGCGCGATCTTACCGCCTGATTTTCCGCAGGCCAGAAACAACAGAAGCCCGGCGGCTGCCGAGCTTCTGTTGGGGGTTACCCGATCTGCTGTCTTTTAACGACGCAGACCCAGCTTTTCAATCAGCTGCAGGTAACGGGTACGGTCCTTCTTGGCCAGGTAGTCCAGCAGCTTACGACGCTGGTTTACCATGCGGATCAGGCCGCGACGGCTGTGGTGATCCTTCTTGTGACCCTTGAAGTGGTCCTGCAGGCCGTTGATGTTGGCGCTCAGCAGAGCAATCTGCACTTCCGGGGAACCGGTATCGCCTTCTTTCTGGCCGTGCTCTTTCAGGATTTCCGCTTTCTGTTCAGTGGTTAATGCCATGCTATTTCTCCAATATGCTCAATAAAAAGACGCGGTCAGCCATGCATATTTATAGCTGCCGTCGCTCATTGGGCTCGGGGAGCCTCTTTATAACTCCTTGCGTACTCAGCGTGGCCTGAAGGGTTCAGCTGTTGTGTTTTGTCGCGACGGACAGGGTGGTTCCCTTTCCTAGCGACAAAGCGCAGCAGATGTGCCCTTCAGGCCGCGCCCTCCGGGTCTTTCAGGCTGGCCCGCACTCGTTGTTGCGCTTTTTTGATGGATGGACATACACCTTCAAAATCGCGCCTAGATTGCGAGCCAGCCTGAAAGACTGAGCATGCAAGGAGTTATACAGAGGCTCCCTAGCCCGATACCAGTCGACGCGGCGCAATGCGCCCGTCTTCCAGCACTTCACCGACACCCAGAAATTCTTCACTGGATGCCTGGTAAATACTGACCCAGCCGTCCGCGGGACGGTCTGAGCTCATCACTGGCTGACCCTGCTGCAGGTAATAGGCAGCATTGTCACCCAGCTCAATGCGCGGCCAGTCTGCCACGCTGGTAGATAAAGGCAAGAGCAGCTCGTCGATTGCCTCAAAACCACCGGTTTCCTTGATCTTGCCCAGCTGCTCCAGGGTCAGCATGCGTTCCGCCGGGTAGGGGCCGGCTGACAAGCGGCGCAGCGCCGTCACATGGCCGCCACAACCCAGCTTTTCACCGGTATCTTCCACCAGCGAGCGCACATAGGTGCCTTTGGAACAATCCACCTCGAATTCCAGCTCATCACCTTCGATTCGCAGGATGCGGATATCATAAATCGTTACCGGGCGCGCTTTGCGCTCCACGGTTTTGCCTTCGCGGGCCAGCTTGTAGAGCGGCACGCCATCATACTTGATCGCCGAATACATGCTCGGCACCTGCTCGATATCCCCCTTAAAGGACATCAGGGCATCTTCAATCTGGGCCGGGCTGGCGGTTACGTCGGCGGTTCTGACTACCTCACCATCCGCATCACCGGTTTCCGTGATCACGCCTAATTTGGCGGTCACCCGGTAGCTCTTGTCAGATTCCAGCAGGAACTGGCTGAACTTGGTGGCTTCACCAAAACAGATCGGCAACATCCCGGTAGCCAGTGGGTCCAAGCTACCGGTGTGGCCGGCCTTGGCTGCCGCAAACATTTTCTTGGCCATCTGCAGGGCACCATTACTGCTGACGCCACTGTTTTTATCCAACAGCAGAATGCCGTTGACGTTACGGCCACGGGGACGACGTTTTGCCACCTGACAGCTCCGCTACACTAATCGTTTTCGGTTTCGTCGTTGTCCGGACGCAATTCCCGGTCTTCCGCTCGGGCGTCATCGATCAGCTGGGAAAGATGGGCCGCCCGCTCCGGGGTCATGTCGTAATGGAAACGCAATTTCGGGGTAGTGCGGGTATTGAGGCTTTGCGCCAGGCTGCTGCGCAGGAAACCACTGGCTTTCACCAGCACGGCTTCCGCTTCCGCGCCCTCTTCCTCTCCTTTGCCAAGCAACGTGAAATACACGTCGGCAAAGGACAGGTCCCGGGACACCGTCACATCCTGAATGGTGGCCAGGTTTACCCGCGGGTCTTTCATTTCAAACTGCAATAACCGCGACAGCTCACGCTGTATCTGGTCGGCAATCCGATCAGTGCGGTTAAAGCCCTGCGGGCGACGATGGCGACTCATGGTTAACGGGGCACGCTCCTTAAAGGAAGCGCGCCACCTCCTTCACTTCGAAGACTTCGATCTTGTCGCCTTCCTTCACGTCGTTGTAGCTCTTCACGGCAATACCACACTCCATGCCGTTGCGAACTTCCTGGACGTCGTCCTTGAAGCGACGCAGGGATTCCAGCTCGCCTTCGAAGACCACCACATCGTCGCGCAGCACGCGGATCGGCCGATTGCGGTACAAGGTACCTTCGATAACCATACAGCCAGCCACGGCACCGAACTTGGAGGAACGGAACACGTCGCGAACCTGGGCGGTACCGAGAATCTCTTCGCGCTTCTCCGGCGCCAGCAGGCCGCTCATGGCCGACTTGACGTCGTCGATCAGCTCATAGATGACGCTGTAGTAGCGCAGATCCAGACCTTCCTGCTCGCACAGTTTCTTGGCCTTGGAATCAGCACGGACGTTGAAGCCCAGCAGCACGGCTTCACTGGTCATTGCCAGATTGACGTCTGACTCGTTGATCGCACCGACACCGGCAGACACAAGGTTCACCTTCACCTCTTCCGTGCCCAGATCATTAAGGGCACCGGTGAGGGCTTCCAGGGAACCGCGCACATCGGTCTTGAGAACGATGTTGACGGTCTTGATTTCTTCACTGCCCATGTTGGCAAACAGGTTTTCCAGCTTGGACGCCTGTTGACGCTTGAGCTTCAGGTCACGGTCACGCTCCTGACGGAACTCGGCCACTTCGCGGGCTTTCTTCTCGTCGGGAACAACCTGTACCTGTTCACCCGCTTCCGGGGCACCGTCCAGGCCCAGCACTTCCACCGGGATGGAGGGGCCGGCAGAGGTGATCGGCTTGCCGTTCTCGTCCACCATGGCCCGCACGCGACCGAAGTGCGCACCGGCCAGCAGCATGTCACCAATATTCAGCTCACCTGCCTGCACCAGAATGGAGGCAACGGTACCGCGACCTTTTTCAATGCGCGATTCGATCACCACACCGGTGGCCGAGCCGGTGGCCGGCGATTTCAGTTCCAGCAATTCTGACTGCAGCAGGATGGCATCCAGCAGGTCATCCACGCCCTGGCCGGAGTGCGCGGATACGTTGATGAACTGATATTCACCGCCCCACTCTTCCGGAATCACGTCCTTGGTGGCCAGCTCGTTACGAACCCGGTCCGGGTCTGCCTGCTCTTTATCAATCTTGTTCACGGCAATGATGATCGGGGCACCGGATGCCTTGGCGTGATTGATCGCCTCTTCGGTTTGCGGCATCACGCCATCGTCTGCGGCGACTACAATCACCACGATATCAGTGGCTTTGGCACCACGCGCACGCATGGCCGTAAAAGCGGCGTGACCCGGGGTGTCCAGGAAGGTGATCATGCCCTTCTCATGCTGTACGTGGTAAGCACCGATGTGCTGGGTAATGCCGCCCGCTTCACCGTCGGCCACCTTGGCCTTGCGGATATAATCCAGCAGGGAGGTTTTACCGTGGTCCACGTGCCCCATGATGGTGACTACCGGCGCACGATCATTCAGGTCCACATCGTCACGGTTGACCATATCGGCCAGGTGATCTTCGAGAACTTCTTCCTGACCTTTGCTGGCGACGGCCTTGTGGCCCATTTCTTCCACCAGCAAAAACGCGGTTTCCTGATCAATAAACTGGTTGACCGTCGCCATTTCACCCATCTTCATCATGGCCTTGATCAGTTCCTTGGCCTTGATGTTCATGCGCTGGGCCAGATCGCCCACGGTAATGGTTTCCGGTACTTCGACTTCGTAGATTTTCTTCTCCGTCGGGGTTTTAAAGCCGTGCTGCTTGTTCATGGAGCTCTTCATCTGCCCATGAGCAACGCCCGCCGATTTCGGCTTGCGGCGACGACGACGAGACTGGCGCTCTTCACGCTGATAACTGGCTTCCTGGGCGGCAACAACAATGGAAGACCCTTTGTCTTCCTCTTCTTCAGGCTTTTTCTCTTCCTGATCGCCACGTTTTTCCAGCTCAGCAGCAATCCGCGCCGCTTCTTCAGCAGTACGGCGAGCGGCTTCTTCTTCCGCTTTCTTGCGAGCTTCGGCTTCTTGCTTGCGCTTGGCCTCATCCGCTTCACGCTGCTTGCGTTCCGCTTCCTCGCGCTTGGCTTTCTCTTCCGGGGTTTCGGTCTTGGCTGGCTTCTTGGCGGTTGCCGTCTTGGGCACGGAGACACGCTTGGTCTTTTCTTCCGCCGCCTTTTCACCTGCAGCCTTACGCTCGGCTTCCGCACGAGCCTTGGCTTCTTCCTCTTTCTTGCTGGCCGCTTCTTCTTCGGCCTGACGCTTGGCCGCTTCTTCCGCCTTGCGTTTCTCTTCTTCCGCCAGACGCGCAGCCTCTTCCGCCGCCTTGCGTTCGGCTTCTTCGCGTTCCTGCTCCTCAAGCGCTTCGCGCTTCACGTAGGTGCGCTTCTTGCGCACTTCCACGTTAACGGTCTTGGATTTGCCCGCCGCACCGGTGGTCTTGATAGTGCTGGTGGACTTGCGCTTGAGGGTAATCTTCTTGGCTTCGGTATCCGCGGCACCATGGGACTTGCGCAGATGGGCAAGAAGCTGCTGCTTCTGCTCATCGGAGACCACTTCGCTGGCATCGCCATGGGGTAGCCCGGCGTCTTTCATCTGCGAAAGCAGTTTCTCGACGGGGGTCCCTACGATGTCGGCCAGTTTCTTTACGGTCGTTTCTGCCATGTCAGCAACACTCTCCTGTCCGTCTCTAGCAGGCTATTGAAAATAGCCTGGGCCATTGCCCTCGGGGCGAATGACCGCGCTGCCCGGCACATTCCGGTCAGCGCATTGTGTGCTTATCTTTGCGGGCCATACCGCGAAGATAGCTTGAAAAGCACCTTATGGCCTTTTCAACACCCTGCTGTTGGTGCCCGCGTCCAATCCGCCAGGATTAAAGGCCGTTACGCCCCGGCTTCATTTTCATCAGCGAACCAGGGGGCCCGGGCAGTCATGATCAGCTCGGCGGCACGCTCTTCGCTCATGCCACTGATGTCCATCAAATCATCCACCGCCTGTTCGGCCAGATCTTCCATGGTGGGGATACCGCGCGATGCCAGTTCCACAGCCAGGTCACGATCCATGCCTTCCATATTGAGAAGGTCTTCAGCAGGCTCGGCCAGCTCGAATTTCTCTTCGGATACCAGGGCTTTGGTCAGCAGGACATCCTTGGCGCGCTGGCGCAGGGCGTCGACGATATCTTCATCGAACCCGTCGATAGCGAGCATCTCTTCTTCCGGCACGTAGGCCACTTCTTCCAGGGTGGTAAAACCTTCATCCACCAGAATGCCGGCAACATCTTCGTCCACGTCCAGTTCTTTCATGAACGTTTCCAGTGCCTGGGCAGCTTCCTCTTCCTGTTTGTTCTGGGCATCGTCAAGGGTCATGACGTTGAGTTCCCAGCCAGTCAGTTCAGAGGCCAAACGGATATTCTGGCCGCTACGGCCGATGGCCTGAGCCAGAGCGGACTCGTCTTCCACCGCGATATCCATGGAGTGACTTTCTTCATCCATAACAATGGAAGCCACTTCCGCCGGCTGCATGGCATTGATCACCAACTGTGCCGGGTTGTCGTCCCACAGGACGATATCGATACGTTCACCGGCGAGCTCATTGGAGACCGCCTGAACACGGGCACCGCGCATACCCACGCAGGCACCGACCGGATCAATACGCTGGTCATTGCTTTTCACGGCAATCTTGGCACGGGAGCCAGGATCTCGGGCAGCGCCCTTGATTTCGATCAGCTCTTCACCGATTTCCGGCACTTCAATCTTGAACAGCTCGACCAGCATGTCCGGGCAGGCTCGGCTGGCAAACAGCTGCGGGCCACGGTTTTCTTCGTTCACGCCCAGCAAATACGCACGGATTCGGTCATTCTGACGCACCGCTTCACGGGGAATCATGTGCTCGCGGGTAATCAACGCTTCCGCATTCCCGCCCAGATCCAGAACGATGGAATCCCGGTTGGCTTTTTTGACGATGCCGCTGATCAACTCACCAATGCGATCACGATACTCTTCGATGATCTGGCGACGCTCGGCTTCGCGCACTTTCTGCACGATAACCTGTTTGGCAGTCTGGGCACCGATACGACCGAAGGCTTCCGATTCGATCTCTTCTTCCCAGGTGTCACCAATCTGCAGAGACGGATCCTGCTCATGGGCTTCATCAAGGGTCAGCTGTTTACCGAATTCATAAAGCTCTTCGTCGGGTACGACGTGCCATACGCGGAACGTGCGGGAATCACCGGATACCCGGTCAATATCCACGCGAATTTCCACGTCTTCTTCCTTAAAGCGTTTTTTGGTAGCGGCCGCCAGTGCCAGCTCGATGGCCTCGAAAATCACGTCACGGCTGACGCCTTTTTCGTTTGATACGGTTTCCGCTACCAGCAGGATCTCTTTGTTCATGGCCAAGCCTTTACAAAGACAAAGTTCTTCAGGGCGTGCTCAGTCGAAGCGAGGCTGCAACCGGGCACGATCTACCTGACTGTAAGGAATACGCAGAGTGTCGCCATCAAGCTCCACCACCAGCGTTTCGCCATCCACGGCCACAATGGCCGCCGTCATTTTACGCTTGCCTGATACCGGCGCCAGCAACTTCAGCTGAACATCTTCACCGATATAGTCGGCATATTGCGCAATATCAAACATGGGCCGATCCATGCCCGGCGAAGACACCTCCAGGTTGTATTCGCCAGGTATTGGATCTTCCACATCCAGCACGCCGCTGATTTCGTGACTCACCGCCGCGCAATTATCTACTGTGATACCGTCGCTGTGGTCGATATAGACACGCAAAACAGCCCCGCGCCCCTGGATATGTTCAATACCCCAAAGCACGAAGCCCAAGTCCTCAACGACCGGAGCCAGCAGCTCCGTCAATTGCTCTACGCGTTTCGACATGTCCTTTCCGACAGTACAAACAAAAAATGGGCCTGGGGACAATACAGCCACTGCAAGGAAGCCATGCAATCGACCGCACATCCACCGCCCATTCCACTGCTGCGGATAACAAAAGGCCCCTGCTAGAGGGGCCTTTTGTCCGCTTTGAACCCGCCGTAGCCGGTTCTTCTAAGTGGTAGCGGGGGCAGGATTTGAACCTACGACCTTCGGGTTATGAGCCCGACGAGCTACCAGACTGCTCCACCCCGCAATAAACCGTTGAACCGTAAGCGCCCCTCGGCACTCGATCTGCATTCTGGTGCGTGCAGATCTTTTGGTTCCAGCTGACCGAGCCTGACTCGCTAAAGCTGCTCAACCGGCCTCAAATATCGAGCGCAAATAGTACTTAGAGGCGCTCACTCTGTCAAGGCAAAGACGAAAAAAACATTTATTTTTCGCTGCCTTAGCACAACAAGGAGCACGCCCCTTCTGTGCAGTTGCAAGCACTCCTGTGCCCGCATTACCGACACGGCTGGCGACGTTTTTTGTCGCAGAAACCAGGCCGGCATACACAACCCCATTGTGCCGTTTTTGGTGATCGCAGACTTCCGCCATCACCCCGATCAAGACAGTCAAACGCTGTCTGGCCGGACCGAGATCCACTCAGGACCTCTCTTCCAAATTGGTGCCGAAGGCCGGACTTGAACCGGCACGAGCGAAGCTCACTACCCCCTCAAGATAGCGTGTCTACCAATTCCACCACTTCGGCAAAGAACGCTTTACTTACTGCTCCGACTGAGGCACTTCAGTCGGGGCCGGGGATTCTACCCCAGCTTGAGGCACATCCGAAACCTCTTTTTGCGCCGGCACCTCATCGGATGCCACAGGCACCTCTGACAGAGTGGCGGGCACATCAGAATCCACTGGAGCCGCGGGCACATCGTCTTCCTGCTGCTCAAGAGTTTCCAGTTCCGGCAAGAAGCTGCGCACACCCTCGGCTTCCTGGCGCGCCATCCAGGCCAGCGCCATGCTGGTGACAAAGAACACCACCGCCAGCAGCGCCGTGGCACGGGTCAGGAAATTGGCTGACCCGGCACTGCCAAATACGGTCTGCGATCCCCCGCCACCGAAAGAGGCTCCGGCATCGGCACCTTTACCGTGCTGAATCAGCACCAGACCGATCAGGCCAAGGGCCGCCAGTACATGCACTACGTGAACAACAATATCCATAATGACTCTATTATTCCGCCGCCTGACAGATAGCAATAAAACTGTCGGCTGTTAACGATGCCCCGCCTATCAGACCCCCATCGATGTCTGACTGGGCAAACAGAAGGGCGGCATTATCCGCCTTTACACTGCCGCCGTAAAGCAAGCACAGCGATTCAGCGATATCCGGATCGTTTTTTTCCAATGACGCCCGCAACGAGGCGTGCACTTCCTGGGCCTGCTCCGGGCTGGCAGTCCTGCCGGTGCCGATGGCCCACACAGGTTCATAGGCCACCACCGCCTTACCGAAAGCCGCAATACCTACGGCATCAATCACCGCCTGCAACTGTCCACAGACCACGGATTCCGTGTTTCCGGCTTCACGCTCTTCCAGGGTTTCTCCCACACAGAGGATCGGAACCAGGCCCGCGGCCTGGGCGCGAGAAAACTTGTCGGCGATCACCGCATCGGTTTCCCCGTACAGGGCACGGCGCTCGGAATGACCCACAATCACGTGACTGCAGCCCACCTCCGCAAGCATGGCTGCGGACACCTCGCCAGTGAAAGCCCCGTCATCCTGATCACTCAGATTCTGCCCACCCACCTTGATGGCCGCCGGCAGCTGGCTTCTGGCCGCAGCCAGGTAGGGAAAGGGCGGACAGATCAACACCTGCGCCACACCCTCATAGCTGCTCAACGCTTCCGCCATCTCAGACAGAAGTGCCTCCCGCCCGTTCATTTTCCAGTTACCGGCAACCAGCGGTGTTCTTGATTTCATTTGTCATTTCCTTGAATAGAAAAATGGCGCAAGGCCAAGGGCGATTACGCAATCGCCTTTTCCACCACATCCGCCAGCTCGCGACACAGGGCAGCCACCTTGTCCGGATCCTTGCCCTCGATCATCACCCGCACCAAAGGCTCGGTGCCGGAAGGCCGCAGCAGGATGCGGCCATTACCGGCCAGCGCTTTTTCGGCTTCCGCCATGGCCGTTTTGACTTCGGGCTTGTCCATAAAGCCGTCACGATTGGGGCCTCTCACGTTGATCATCGTCTGGGGCAACAAGGCCACATCCGCCACCGCCTCCGCCAGGCTCTGGTCTCGACGTGACAGCGCCGCCAGAACCTGCAAGGCTGAAACCGTGCCATCTCCGGTGGACGTGCGATCCAGACAAACCAGATGGCCAGAAGACTCGCCACCGATTAACCAACCACGCTGGTCAAGCTGCTCCATCACATAACGATCCCCCACTTTGGCACGCACGAACTCAATATCCAGCGCCTGCAGGGCCAGCTCAAGACCGAAATTGGACATCAGGGTACCGACTACGCCGGGCAGTTCCGCCCCGCTCTCCTTGCGATCGCGGGCTACTACGAACAATAGCTGATCGCCGTCCACCAGATTACCGCTGTGATCCACCATGATCAGCCGGTCCGCATCACCATCCAGCGCCACCCCGAGGTCCGCTTTTTCCTCAAGCACACGCTGCTGCAGCTTTTCCGGATGCGTGGAGCCGCAATCGCGGTTGATATTGAAGCCGTCCGGCGTGTTGGCCAGGGCCACCACCTCAGCGCCCAATTCCTCGAACACATCCGGGGCAATGTGGTACGCCGCACCATTGGCGGTATCGACCACAATCTTCATGCCATTCAGGTTCAGCCCGGGCACCGTGCTCTTGCAGAATTCAATGTACCGACCTCGGGCATCATCAATCCGGCGCACCTTGCCAAGCTGGTCAGTGGCCACGACCGACATCTCTTCATCCAGCAGCCGCTCGATTTCCAGCTCGATATCATCACTGAGCTTGCGGCCGTCCGCGCCAAAGAACTTGATGCCGTTATCGGTGTAGGCGTTATGGGAGGCGGAAATGACAATACCTGCCTGGGCCGATAGCGTCCGGGTCAGATAGGCAATGCCCGGTGTCGGCAGAGGGCCGAGCAGACGCACATCAACACCCGCCGCAGAAATGCCCGCTTCCAGGGCCGACTCGAACATATACCCGGAAATACGGGTATCCTTGCCAATCAGAATCTTGCTGCCGCCGCGGGCAGCCAGCACTTTACCGGCCGCCCAACCCAGTTTGAGCACGAAATCCGGAGTAATGGGGAACTCCCCTACCGTGCCCCGCACACCATCTGTCCCGAAATATTTACGCGCCATGACGACTCCTTGTGCAGTTATTTTGTGCGCTCACTATCGACTGATTGCCGAACGGCGTGTGCGAAACGCACCACATCCACGGTTTCCTTCACATCGTGTGCGCGAACGATCATTGCACCGCGCTCAACACACATCACGGCCGCTGCCAGACTGGCGGGCAATCGCTCATTCACGTCCCGGCCGAGCAGTTTACCAAACAGAGACTTGCGTGAAATACCGATCAGAATTGGCAGTGCCAATTCCTGCAAAGCGGCCATTTCATGCATTAGCGTAAGGTTGTGCGCCACGGTTTTGGCAAAGCCAAAACCCGGATCGACAAGCAGTCGTTCGCGGGGAATGCCCACCTGCCCACAGGCGGCAATACGTTGGCGCAGGAAATCGACCACCTCGGCGGTGACGTCCTGGTAACGGGGATCGTCCTGCATGTTGCCGGGCTCTCCTTGCATGTGCATCAGACACACAGGTAACCCGCTGGCAGCCGCAGCGCCCAGGGCCCCGGATCGGCGCAGGGCACGCACATCATTGATCATGCCTGCGCCTGCTGCCGCGGCACCACGAATCACTGCGGCAGTGCTGGTATCCACAGACACAAGGGCATCAAGCTCCGACGTCAGCGCCTCGACGACCGGCACCACCCTGTCCAGTTCCTGCTGCTCGGACACCGGTGCCGCACCGGGACGGGTGGACTCGCCGCCCACGTCAATAATGGCCGCACCATCCGCCAGCATTCGCTCCGCCTGACGCAGGGCAGCATCCCGCTCGGTAAAGCGGCCACCATCGGAAAAGGAATCCGGGGTTACATTCAGTATCCCCATAACGACAGGCGCGGACAGGTCTAGTGTCCGCGCCCCACAGGTCAGCGTTTCAATCATGGATCAGTGAGTATTGGCAGGCCCACCGATGGCATCGTCACCCGGCTCTTTATCGCCGGTGGCGGCACCATTGCCCGGCCCCTGATCGCGCCAGTCTTTCGGCGGACGAGGCTTGTGGCCAGCCATGATGTCGTCGATCTGACCGGCATCAATGGTTTCGTATTGCATCAAGGCTTCCGCCATCAGGTCCAGCTTGTCGCGGTTGTCCTCGAGAATCTGCTTGGCTCGGCCATAGCAGCTATCAATGATGGCCCTCACCTCGCGGTCAATCTCTTCAGCGGTCTGCTCGGACATGCTCTTGCGCTGGGACATTTGCTTGCCCAGGAAGACTTCACCCTCTTCTTCCTCGTAGGCCAGCGGGCCCAGCTTCTCGCTCAGCCCCCACTTGGTCACCATGGCACGGGCAAGCTTGGTAGCACGCTCAATGTCGTTGGAGGCACCGGTTGTGACACCGTCGAAGCCCAATGTCATTTCCTCGGCCAGACGACCGCCGTAGAGCGAACAGATGGAAGATTCCAGACCGCGCTTGGACTGGGAATACTTGTCTTCTTCCGGCAGGTACATGGTCACACCCAGGGCCCGGCCACGGGGAATGATGCTGACCTTGTAGACAGGATCATGTTCCGGCACCAGACGCCCGACAATGGCATGACCCGCCTCGTGATAGGCAGTATTCAGCTTTTCTTTCTCGCTCATCACCATGGAGCGGCGTTCGGCGCCCATCAGGATCTTGTCCTTGGCTTTCTCGAACTCCTCCATGGACACCATGCGCTTGTTGGCACGGGCAGCGAACAGCGCAGCTTCATTGACCAGGTTGGCCAGGTCCGCGCCGGAGAAACCGGGAGTACCACGGGCAATCACACTGGGGTCCACATCTTCGGAGATAGGCACCTGACGCATGTGCACCTTGAGCACGTGTTCGCGGCCACGGATATCCGGCAGCGGCACCGTTACCTGACGGTCGAAACGGCCCGGGCGCAACAGCGCCGGGTCCAGCACGTCGGGACGGTTGGTGGCGGCGATCACGATAATGCCCTCATTGCCATCAAAGCCATCCATTTCCACCAGCAGCTGGTTCAACGTCTGCTCACGCTCATCGTGACCACCGCCCAGGCCGGCGCCACGGGAGCGCCCCACCGCATCAATTTCGTCGATGAAGATAATGCAGGGAGAATGCTTCTTGGCCTGCTCGAACATGTCGCGCACACGGCTGGCACCCACACCCACGAACATTTCCACGAAGTCAGAGCCGGAAATACTGAAGAACGGTACCTTGGCCTCACCGGCAATCGCCTTGGCGAGGAGGGTCTTACCGGTACCCGGAGAGCCAACCATCAGCACACCGCGGGGAATCTTGCCGCCCAGGCGCTGGAATTTGGCCGGATCGCGCAGGAACTCCACAAGCTCCTGCACCTCTTCCTTGGCCTCTTCCACGCCCGCCACATCGGCGAAGGTGGTTTTGATCTGGTCTTCGCCCAGCAGTTTCGCCTTGGATTTACCAAAGGTCATCGGGCCACTGCCACCTCGGCCCCCGCCCTGCATCTGGCGCATGAAAAAGATAAAAATAGCCAGGATGATCAGAATCGGCAGTACGGACAGGAACAGCTGCATCAGGAAACCCTGGCGCTCCGGCTCCACACCCACCACATTCACCTTGTTCTGGATCAACGTGGGCATCAGGTTGGTGTCCAGAGTCGGCGGTTTGACCGTCTTGAACTGGCTGCCATCCTTGTAGGTGCCGGTAATCGCACTTTCGCCGATCTTGGCTTCCTGCACGTCACCACTCTCTACCCGCGAGATGAAGTCAGAGTAGGGAATACTGGTTGTTGCAGGCTGGGTGCTGATGCTGGACGCCACAACGTAAAGGACGCCGGCGATAACCAGCCACAGCACAATATTCTTGGTCATGTCGTTCAAGGGAGACCTCGATCAATTCCGGGCGCTTGACGCGCACAATAACGAACTTACACCTTACACCATTTGCCGAACCCTGAGTAATGCCGGTTCGGACAGCAAAACGGCCATTTTACGGCTTATTTCAGACCACTTGCCAGCTGGTACACCTCGGTGGATCGGGCCCGGCTGGCGGCCGGCTTGCGGCTGACAACCCGGTCAAAGCGCTGCAGCAGCATTTGCCGGTACTCGTCAAACCCTTCGCCCTGGAATACCTTGACCAGAAACTGGCCATCCGGTTCCAGTACCCGCTCGGCCATATCCAGCGCCAACTCCGCCAGATACATGGCCCGCGGCTGATCCACGCCCTTGTTACCACTCATATTGGGGGCCATGTCGGACATTACAAGGTCTGCCTTGCGATCCCCGAGGGCCGCCAGGATTTGCTCATACACCGCATCTTCGCGGAAATCCCCTTCGATGAAGGTCACATCCGGCAAGGCGTCCATGGGAAGGATATCGCTGGCGATGACAGTGCCGTGTGAACCCATCAGCCGGCCCGCCACCTGGGACCAGCCGCCCGGCGCGGCCCCCAGGTCCAGCACTGTCATACCGGGCCGGAACAGGCGGTCCTTCTCATGCATTTCCAGCAACTTGAAGCTGGCGCGGGAGCGGTAGCCCTCCGCCTGGGCCTTCGCCACCCACTGGTCGCTGAAATGCTCCTTGAGCCAGGCCTTGCTGGTTTTGGAACGGCTCGATTTCGCCATAAGAGATTACCTCACCCACCCGGTTTGCCGTTCCTGTGCGTAACGGCTGCTTTTCAATTTGCTAACCCGTAGAATACGCCCACTGTCGGGGCAACCCGGACATTCCCTTATTTCCTGTGTCGCCCCGCTGGCGACACCTTGCAGCTCTGGAGCCACACCGTGCCGCTATCGCAACAGGACATCAAACGGCTGCGCCGTATTGGCCACCACCTAAAGCCCGTGCTCATTTTCGGTGGCAAAGGCCTTACCGAAACCTTTATCGAAGAGCTGAACCTGCGCCTGGAAGACCACGAATTGATCAAGGTTAAGGTCAATGCGGAAACCCGTGACGACCGGGCTGCCATCGTCCAGGCCCTGAGCGAAAAGGGTAGCGCCGAGCTGATCCAGCGCATCGGCAACATTGCCCTGCTCTACCGACCGGCACAGAAACCCAACCCGAAACTATCCAATATCCTGCGCTATCAGGACGCATAACTGCCGCCTGACTTCCCCGCAGGCCTTATGAAAAAGGCGACGTTAAACGTCGCCTTTTCTTTTCCCTTGCAACTTGAACCTTTCAACTTGCAACTCAGATGTGCTCGACCTTGTCGACCTCATACTCGCGGGTGCCACCGGGAGTATCGATCTGCACCACATCACCTTCTTCCCGGCCGATCAGGCCGCGGGCGATGGGAGAATTGACGCTCAACTTGCCCTGCTTGATGTTGGCTTCGTCGTCACCCACGATCTGGTAAACCTTCTCTTCGTCGGTATCCACATCAATGATGGTGACGGTCACGCCAAAGATCACCTTGCCGGTGTTTTCCAGCTCGGTGATATCGATGATCTGCGCGGCGCCCAGCTTTGACTCGATCTCGTTGATCCGCCCCTCGCAGAAACCCTGCTGCTCACGGGCCGCATGGTATTCCGCGTTTTCTTTCAGATCGCCATGCTCACGAGCTTCGGCAATGGCAGCCGTAATGCGCGGGCGATCTTCCCGCTTCAGCTTCTCCAGCTCCGCACGCAGGGCATCGGCCCCTTTGGCGGTCATTGGTATGCGTTGCATAGTTGTCCTCGTCTTTTTATGGAAACCGCCCGGAGCACTCGGCTCCGAGCGCTCCATGGGACGATTTACTGCATTTGGGCGTGCAAATCCTGCAAGCGGCGAACCGTCGGCTCGCCACTGATACCCAGCGCCTGACACACCGCATGGGCCGCCGTAATGGTGGTGGTATAGAACACCCGGTGCTGCAGGGCAGAGCGACGGATGGCGAAGGAATCACGAATCGCCTGTTTGCCCTCGGTGGTGTTCACGATCAGGGCAATCTCGTCATTCTTGATCATGTCGACGATATGCGGACGCCCTTCCAGCACCTTGTTGACCACTTTCACTTCCAGACCAGCGTCGCTGATCACCTTGGCGGTGCCGCGTGTAGCCACCAGGTTGAATCCACGCTCGATCAGCATACGCGCCACATCAATGGCCGCCGGCTTGTCCACTTCCCGCACGGAAATAAAGGCGGTACCTTTTTCCGGCAGTTTTTCGCCAGCACCCAGGGACGCCTTGCCAAAGGCTTCCGCAAAGGTGGCACCCACACCCATCACTTCCCCGGTGGATTTCATTTCCGGGCCCAGGATCGGGTCTACCTTCGGGAACTTGGCAAACGGGAAGACCGCTTCCTTCACGAAGTAGTGCTGCGGTTTGACCTCTTCAGTGAAGCCCTGTTCCTTGAGGCTGGTGCCGGCCATGCAACGGGCGGCCACCTTGGCCAGAGACACGCCGATGCACTTGGACACGTAGGGCACGGTCCGTGATGCACGGGGATTCACCTCCAGAACATACACCTCACCGCTCTTGACGGCGAACTGCACATTCATCAGGCCGATCACGCCCAGCTCCAGCGCCATATCGGCGGCCTGCTGGCGCATCACGTTCTGCACCTCTTCGTCCAGGGAGTACGGCGGAAGCGAACAGGCGGAGTCACCGGAGTGCACGCCAGCCTGCTCGATATGCTGCATGATGCCGCCGATTACCACGTCGGTGCCATCACAGACCGCATCCACGTCCACCTCGATGGCGTCATCCAGGAAGCGATCCAGCAGCACCGGCGAGTCGTTGGACACGGAAACCGCGTTCATCATGTAGTTGCGCAGCTCGGCCTCGCTGTAGACGATTTCCATGGCACGACCACCCAGCACATAGGAAGGACGCACCACCAGCGGGTAACCGATTTCCTCCGCCAGACGCACCCCATCTTCCATGGAGCGGGCGGTACGGTTGGGCGGCTGCTTGAGGCCCAGCTTGTTGACCATCTGCTGGAAACGCTCCCGGTCTTCTGCCTCGTCAATGGCATCCGGCGGGGTACCGATAATGGGCACACCGGCGGCCTGCAGGGCACGGGCCAGCTTCAGCGGCGTCTGGCCGCCGTACTGCACGATCACACCCTTGGGTTTTTCCTTGGCGACGATGGCCAGCACGTCTTCCAGGGTCACCGGCTCAAAATACAGGCGATCGGAAGTGTCGTAATCCGTGGACACGGTCTCCGGGTTACAGTTGACCATGATGGTCTCGTAACCGTCATCCTTCATGGCGAAGGCGGCGTGCACACAGCAGTAATCAAACTCGATCCCCTGACCGATCCGGTTGGGGCCACCACCGATGACCATGATCTTGTCACGGTCGGACGGGTTCGCCTCGCACTCTTCGTCATAGCTGGAGTACATGTAGGCGGTGTCGGTGGAAAATTCCGCAGCACAGGTATCCACTCGCTTGTAGATGGGCTGCACACCCAGCTCTTCGCGTTTGCCGCGCACGTCCGCTTCCTTCACCCCCAGCAGCTGGGCCAGACGGGCATCGGAGAACCCCTTGCGCTTGAGTGCGTAAAGACTGTCACGGCTCAGGTCGCTGAAGGTAGTGGCTGCCAGCTGCTGCTCGGCGCGCACCAGATCTTCAATCTGCACCAGGTACCAGCGGTCGATCTTGGTGATATTGAACACATCATCCACGGTCATACCGACCCGGAAGGCATCACCGACGATCCAGATCCGCTCGGGGCCCGGCGTGGCCAGCAACTGGGCCACCTGCTCGCGGGCATCCGGCGCGGACGGATCCACGCTGGGATCAAAGCCCACGGACTCGGTTTCCAGACCGCGCAGGGCTTTCTGTACGGATTCCTGGAAGTTGCGGCCAATGGCCATCACTTCGCCCACGGACTTCATCTGGGTGGTCAGCACCGCGTCGGCTTCGGCGAACTTTTCAAAGTTGAAGCGCGGAATCTTGGTAACCACGTAATCGATGGACGGCTCGAAAGAGGCCGGAGTCTTGCCGCCGGTGATCTCGTTCTGCAGTTCGTCAAGGGTGTAACCCACCGCCAGCTTGGCGGCCACCTTGGCAATCGGGAAGCCGGTGGCCTTGGACGCCAGCGCCGAAGAACGGCTCACCCGCGGGTTCATTTCGATCACTACCATGCGGCCGTTGTCCGGGTTGACCCCGAACTGTACGTTGGAACCGCCGGTTTCCACACCGATCTCGCGCAGCACCGCCAGGGAGGCGTCGCGCATGATCTGGAACTCTTTATCGGTCAGGGTCTGCGCCGGTGCCACGGTGATGGAGTCACCGGTGTGCACGCCCATGGGGTCAAAGTTTTCGATGGAGCAAACGATGATGCAGTTGTCCTTTTTATCGCGGACCACTTCCATCTCGTACTCTTTCCAGCCCAGCAGGGACTCGTCGATCAACAGCTCGTTGGTGGGCGACAGGTCCAGACCGCGCTGGCAGATTTCTTCGAACTCTTCCCGGTTATAGGCAACACCGCCACCGGAACCGCCCATGGTGAAGCTGGGCCGGATAATGCAAGGAAAGCCCAGATCTTCCAGGGCCGCATTGGCCTCTTCCATGTTGTGGGCGATGGCAGAGCGCGGGCATTCCAGCCCGATAGCTTTCATGGCCTGGTCGAAACGATGCCGGTCTTCCGCCTTGTCGATGGCATCCTGGGTGGCGCCGATCATTTCCACACCGAACTCGGCCAGCACGCCGTGCTTGTCCAGATCCAGCGCGCAATTCAGGGCGGTCTGCCCGCCCATGGTGGGCAGCAGGGCGTCCGGACGCTCCTTTTCGATGATCTTGGCCACGGTTTGCCAGGTGATCGGCTCGATGTAGGTCGCATCGGCCATGGCCGGGTCGGTCATGATGGTGGCCGGGTTGGAATTCACCAGGATGACCCGGAACCCCTCTTCACGCAGGGCCTTGCAGGCCTGGGCACCGGAGTAGTCAAACTCACAGGCCTGGCCGATGACAATCGGGCCAGCGCCAATGATGAGAATGCTTTGTATGTCAGTTCTTTTCGGCATAGTTCACTAACCGTCAGACGTAAATGGCTGCATCAGGGACCCGGCGATGCCGGGTCTGGCTCTGGCTTACTGTTGGCTCTTCGCTTCCATCAGTTCGATGAAATGATCGAACAGCGGCGCGCAGTCTCGCGGACCCGGGCTGGCTTCCGGGTGCCCCTGGAAACTGAAGGCCGGCACATCGGTGCGGTGAATACCCTGCAAGGTGCCATCGAAGAGGGACACATGCGTCACCTTCAGATTGTCGGGCAGGGAGTCCATATCCACGGCAAAACCATGGTTCTGGCTGGTAATCATCACCGTGTCATCGGCCAGGGTTTTCACCGGGTGGTTGGCACCGTGGTGGCCGGTGCCCATCTTCATGGTTTTCGCCCCGCTGGCCAGCGCCAGCAGCTGATGGCCCAGGCAGATACCGAACACCGGCTTGCCGGTGGCAACAATCTCCTTGATGGCCTCGATGGCGTAATCACAGGGCTCCGGATCACCGGGGCCGTTGGACAGGAAGATGCCATCAGGATTCATGGCCAGCACGTCAGCGGCCGGGGTCTGTGCCGGCACCACCGTGAGCTTGCAACCGCGCTCCACCAGCATGCGCAGGATGTTGCGTTTGACGCCGTAATCATAGGCCACCACATGGAAGCGGCTATCGACGCCCTCCGTGTGGCCTTTTTCCAGATCCCAGGTGGACTCGGTCCAGGTATAGGCATCACTGACGGTGACTTCCTTGGCCAGATCCATGCCCTTGAGCCCCGGGAAGGCCTTGGCCGCTTCCAGTGCCTTGGACTCATCCAGGTTATCGCCGGCAAGGATGCAGCCGTTCTGGGCACCCTTGTCCCGCAGGATACGGGTCAGGCGGCGGGTATCGATCTCCGCAATGGCCACGATATTGTTGTCGCGCAGGTAGTCCGGCAAGGACTGCTGGCTACGCCAGTTGCTGACCGTCATGGCCAGATCGCGAATCACCAGGCCGGACGCCCAGATCTGCGCGGACTCTTCGTCCTCGGGCGTCACACCGGTGTTGCCAATATGAGGATAGGTCAGGGTCACAATCTGTTTGGCGTAGGAGGGATCCGTAAGGATTTCCTGGTAGCCGGTCATAGCGGTGTTGAACACCACTTCACCCACGGTCTGACCCGTGGCACCGATAGCAACACCCCGAAAGATGCTTCCGTCTTCAAGAGCGAGAATGGCGGGAACCGTCAACGCAACCTCCAGGCTGGTAAGAATATAGGGAGATATGCGGCAGGGCACATTCGCAAAAAAGCGAGATGGATTGCTCCACCTCGCTTTTTCATGAAATTCGTCATCAGTGCCCCGCACGCCCATCACGGGCTGCGCGCTATTTTAGGGGCTCAGCCGGCAAATGTCACCCTTTGCCGGGCGCAACCGACCGCTGGCAGCCCCCGGGGCTTTCTCAGGCCTTGCCCCAGCCGGCGCTTTCACCCGCCAGACCAAGCACATCCTGCATGTCGAACAATCCCTTGTCGTGGCTGGCCAGCCAGGCTGCGGCCCGGACCGCCCCGCGACCAAAGGCCATGCGACTGGAGGCCTTGTGGGTGATTTCCACTCGCTCGCCGTCTGCGGCGAACATGACGGTGTGATCGCCAACAATGTCCCCGGCACGAATGGTCTCGAAACCGATGGTCTGGCGATCGCGCTCACCGGTACGACCTTCACGCCCATAGACGGCGCATTCGTTCAGGTCACGCCCCAGGGTCTGGGCCACTACCTCTCCCATACGCAGCGCCGTACCGGAGGGCGCGTCGATCTTGTGACGGTGATGGGCCTCAATCACTTCAATGTCGGCTTCTTCCGCCATCACCCGGGCGGCGGTTTCCAGCAGCTTGAAGCACAGATTCACGCCAATGGAGTAGTTGGGCGCGAAGCAGATGGCGATCTCTTCACTGGCTGTCCGCAGGGCAGCCTTCTGGTTTTCATCCAGCCCGGTCGTCCCGATCACCAGCTTGGTGCCCGCCGCGCGGCAGATTTCCACATTGCGGGCAGTGGCTTCCGGCACGGTAAAGTCAATAAACACATCGGCATCCCTGACCACCTTGTTCAGGTCATCCGCCAGCCGCACGCCGCTGGCTTCCTGCCCCACCAGCTCACCGGCATCGGCGCCGATCAGACTGGAACCGGGCACATCCACCGCCGCTGCCAGCGTGGTATCCGGGTTGGCCAGAGTGGCCTCAATCAGAATCCGGCCCATGCGACCGGCCGCACCGATAATGCCTACTTTCATGCTACTTCCTTGGAAATTGCACTGCGGCAGACTCCTTCGAGCCCGGCCACAGCAAAACGACTGAAGGCCGCTAGTCTACCAGAAAGGGCGGGCGGGTCACCGCGTAGAGATTGATGTTCTCCTTGCGCATGAACTTGCGCCGCTTGCGGTCAAAACGCCGGAAACTCATACCGCTGTCACGCCAGGCCTGCACCTCCTGCAGGCGCTTGCGGGCATAGGCCCGATCCAGCCACTCCATGGAAAACCGTGCTGGCAAATCGGCGGCCTTCTGTAATTGTGCCAACGCCCGCCCCGCAGCCTCATCCTGGTAGGTATAAAGCAGGCTGTTGGCATACTCATACCGCACAATCGCCAGATCCGGCACTGCCGCCAGCGACAACTCAAAAGGCTGCGTGGCATCCTCGCTATCCGCCGCCAGTGTCAGCCTGCCCGCCGCTTTGCCCACCCGGCGCAGCACATTGGCCTCAAAGGCGGCGCTCAGCGACAGCGCCAACGGATGGGACGGCTCCACTGCCAGAATCTCGGTAGCTGCATTGATCACCATGGCCGCGTAATTACGCTGCAATGTGGCCGGCACCGACTCATCCTCCGCCAGCCGCGCCACCGCATAACCAAACCCCAGACGCAGCATGCAGTAATCCGCTGTCAGGGACTCTTCCCCCGGCAGGATCGCCACCTGCTCACCAAACCAGGCCATCTGATCAATGGCCTCCTGGAGCAGCTGCTGTTTCTCGGTGTGGCTCGGCGCCAGGTAGGTGGCATAGATAATCTGCGCCACCAGCCCCGGCACCCGGGCATACCCCCCATAGCGTTTGCCGAGCTCGCGGGCATGGCGGAAGTCGCCCCGGAAAAAGGCCTGCCAGACCTCGAGCACATTGCGGCTGTGCTGCTCCCAGTTGTCATCCTGGTAACGCAGATCCCGATAGAGGGAGGGGAACCGCTGATAACGTACCTTCAAGTAGTCCGGCGACGGGAACGGGATGCCCAGGCCCCGCATAAAGATGGACCAGTGTTGACGAATTTCATCGAAGGTGTAGGTGTACGCGGAAGCCTCGAAGGGCGCCGACACCCAGGGCGCATCCAGCACCTGATCATCCAGCGCCAGCGGCGCCTTCTGGGCAAAGGTAGCCCGTGCACGCTGGTGAGCCTGATCCACAGGCGCCGAATATAAAGAAAGGGGAAGACAACACAACATAGTCCCCAGCATCCCTGCCAGTCGCCGCGCAGCCATGATTACCTCTGTTATTGTTGTTTTTATGCACAATATCGCAGGGAGGGATAAAGCGGCAACGAAAGCGGTCAAATTTCAGACTATTGCCTGATCACCACAAAAAAAGCCCGGGCTTGGGGCACCGGGCTTTTTTATCAGGCTGGGAGAAAGGATTATTTGGCGTCGAAGAAACGCTTCACCCCTTCGAACCAGCTGCTCTTGCGCGGGTTATGGCGATTGCCCCCGCTTTCCAGGGATTCCTGGAATTTGCGCAACAGGTCTTTCTGCTCACCGGACAGTTTCACCGGTGTTTCGATTACTACCTTGCAGAGCAGATCCCCCGGGCCACCGCCGCGCACCGGAGTCACCCCCTTGCCGCGCAAACGGAACAGCTTGCCACTCTGGGTTTCCGCCGGGACTTTCAGTTTCACCTTGCCATTCAGGGTGGGCACATCGAGCTCCCCCCCCAGGGTGGCATCGACAAAACTGATCGGCACTTCGCAGAACAGGTTGGCCCCATCGCGCTGGAAGATATCGTGCTCGCGCACTGCCACCTGAACATACAGATCGCCGGCCGGGGCACCGTGCATACCCGCTTCGCCTTCCCCCGCCAGACGGATCCGGTCACCGGTGTCCACACCGGCAGGGATTTTCACCGACAGGGTCTTGGTGTTCTGCACCCGGCCCTGGCCACCACAATTAGTGCAGGGGTCCTTGATGATCTGCCCCTCACCCTTACAGGTTGGGCAGGTCTGCTGCACGGTAAAGAAACCCTGCTGCATGCGCACCTGGCCCATGCCACCACAGGTGTTACAGGTAACTGGCTGGGCCCCCTCTTTCGCACCACTGCCGTGACAGACCTCGCAGCTATCCCAGGTGGGGATGCGAATTTTCTCTTCGCAGCCGCGCACTGCCTGTTCCAGGGTTAGCTCCAGGGTATAACGCAGATCCGCACCCCGAGCCGGGCCACGACGACCACCGCCGCCGCCACCGAAGATGTCGCCGAAAATATCGCCGAAGATGTCACCAAAGCCACCCCCGCCGAAGCCGCCGGCTCCGCCAGCACCGGCCTGGCCATCCACACCGGCATGGCCGAACTGGTCATAGGCTGCCCGCTTCTGCTCATCGGCGAGCACCTCGTAGGCTTCCTTGGCTTCCTTGAACTTGGCCAACGCCTCCTGATCATCCGGGTTACGGTCCGGATGGTATTTCATGGCCAGACGTCGATAGGCCTTTTTCAAATCCTGCTGACTGGCATCCTTGGACGCCCCCAGCACTTCATAATAATCACGTTTGGACATAGTGGGCCTTTTTGAATCAGTCCCGTCACACAAAAACGCCGGCAGGTCGCCGGCAATAAAGAAGTTGCGCGGATCTCCCGGCTACCGCGCCTGGGCGCGGCACCGGGATGTCCGACGGCTTACTTCTTCTTGTCGTCGTCCACTTCTTCAAACTCGGCGTCGACCACGTCATCACCGGACGCTTTCTGCTGACCGGCTCCCGCATCGGCAGCGCCCTCGGCCTGCTGCGCCTGTTCGGCGTACAGCTTCTCGGCCAGCGGCGCAGAGACCTCGGACAGCGCCTTGATCTTGGCTTCGATGTCATCCTTGTCGCTGCCTTTGGCGGCGGCTTCCAGCTCGTCAGCGGCCTTGGTGATGGCTTCCTTCTCTTCGTCGGTGGCCTTGTCACCGGCCTCTTCCAGGGTCTTCTTGGTGGCGTGCACCAAGTGGTCCGCCTGGTTGCGGGTCTGCACCAGCTCTTCGAACTTCTTGTCTTCGTCCGCGTGGGCTTCGGCGTCCTTCACCATTTGATCAATTTCCTCATCGGTCAGACCGGAGGAGGCCTTGATCTGGATGGACTGCTCTTTGCCGGTGGCCTTGTCTTTCGCGCCCACGTGCAGAATACCGTTGGCGTCGATGTCGAAGGTCACTTCGATCTGCGGCATGCCGCGCGGTGCCGGCGGAATGTCTTCCAGGTTGAACTGGCCCAGCGACTTGTTCTGTGCCGCCTGCTTACGCTCACCCTGCAACACATGCACGGTCACGGCGGTCTGGTTGTCATCCGCAGTGGAGAACACCTGGGACGCATTGGTCGGGATGGTGGTGTTCTTCTCGATCAGCGGCGTCATCACACCGCCCATGGTTTCGATACCCAGGGTCAGCGGCGTCACGTCCAGCAGCAGCACGTCGGTGACATCACCGCTCAGTACCGCACCCTGAATGGCAGCGCCCATGGCAACGGCTTCATCCGGATTCACGTCCTTGCGCGGCTCTTTGCCGAAGAACTCGGTCACTTTCTTCTGCACCAGCGGCATACGGGTCTGACCACCCACCAGAATCACGTCGGTAATATCGGCAGTTTTCACGCCCGCATCAGTCAGTGCCGTCTTGCACGGTTCCAGAGAACGGCTCACCAGGTCACCCACCAGGGATTCCAGCTTGGCACGGGTCACTTTCACCACCAGGTGCTTGGGACCAGTGCTGTCTGCGGTGATGTACGGCAGGTTCACTTCGGTCTGCTCGGCGGAGGACAGCTCGATCTTGGCTTTCTCGGCCGCTTCCTTCAGACGCTGCATGGCCAGCGGATCACCGCCCAGGTCGATACCGGAATCTGCTTTGAACTGATCCGCCAGGAAGTTGATCAGCGCCAGGTCGAAATCCTCACCGCCCAGGAAGGTGTCACCGTTGGTGGCCAGCACTTCAAACTGGTGCTCGCCGTCCACTTCGGCAATCTCGATGATGGAAATATCGAAGGTACCCCCACCCAGGTCGTAGACCGCGATGGTGCGATCGCCACCTTTCTTGTCCAGGCCATAGGCCAGGGCAGCCGCGGTGGGCTCGTTGATAATACGCTTCACGTCCAGGCCGGCGATGCGACCGGCATCCTTGGTGGCCTGACGCTGGGAATCGTTGAAGTACGCGGGCACGGTGATGACGGCCTCGGTAACGGCCTCACCCAGATAGTCTTCCGCGGTCTTCTTCATTTTCTTCAGCACCTGCGCAGAAATCTGCGGCGGCGCCATTTTCTCGCCCTTCACTTCCACCCAGGCGTCGCCATTGTCGGCCTTGGTGATCTTGTAGGGGACCATTTTGATGTCTTTCTGAACGACGCTGTCTTCAAAGCGACGGCCGATCAGACGCTTCACCGCGTACAGGGTATTTTCCGGGTTGGTCACCGCCTGACGCTTGGCAGACTGACCGACCAGGGTTTCCTTGTCGTCGGTGTAGGCGATGATGGACGGCGTGGTACGCGCGCCTTCAGCGTTTTCAATAACCTTGGCTTTATCCCCTTCCAGTACGGCCACACAGCTGTTGGTCGTACCCAGGTCAATACCGATAATCTTACCCATGTCTCTCTTTCTCCTTCACACCAGCCGGTTCCCTGACGGCAAACCGGGCAGTTGAATTGTCAACTCGTCTGGCCTCTATATGGCGGTGCTTCATGCCGTTTCAAGGGGCCAGAGTGCCTTTTTGCTTACTCGGCAGCCTTGCTGACCACCACCCTGGCCGGACGGATCAGGCGACCATTCAGCTGATAGCCTTTTTCCAGCACCTCAATCACGGTATTGGGCTCCACATTGGGCACCGGCACCATGGTCATGGCCTCGTGCAACTCGGGATTGAACGGCTCGTCCGACGGACTGATCTGCTCCAGGTTGTACTTGGCAAAGGCATCCAGCAGGGATTTGAGGGTCAGCTCGATACCTTCACGGGCGCCTTGCAGGGCATCGTCGTTGGCATCCAGGGCAGCCAGGCCACGCTCCAGGTTGTCCGCCACGCTCAGCAGATCGCCGGCAAATTTCTCCAGGGCGAACTTGTGGGCGTGCTGCACATCCCGCTCGGCGCGCTTGCGCACATTCTGGATTTCCGCCTGGGCACGGATATCCGCCTCACCCAGGGCTTTTTTCACCTTGGCCAGCTCAGCTTCCACTTCAGCCAGCTGTTCTTCAGCCGAGGGCTGCTCAGGCGCAGGGGCCTCGGCTTCCGCATTGGCAGCCTCAGCCTGGGCCGCCTGCTGCTCTTCGGCAGTCTCTACCTGCGGCTCGGCGTTTTTCGGGTCTTTTTCCTGCTCACTCATTGTTAACTCCACATCCCAATCCGGGCTTTTCCAGGAAAGCGGGCAAAGATATGGGAACAAACGGGCGGGATTCAAGGGGGAGGAAGGCAGTTAACAGTTGATAGTGGACAGTTGACAGCGTCGCGGGATAAGCCCGGTCAGCTTCTGAGACGCAAGAGGCCGCGCCCATAAGCCTGGGCGCGGCCTCATACGTTCCAAAATCAACAACCTCGCCCGCGCAGCTGTCAATTATCAACTGTCCACTGTCAACTGAGGTTAAAGCTGGGTCAGGGCCGCCGAAAGGATTTTGGCGGTGATATCCACGGTGGGAATGACCTTTTCGTAATCCATGCGCGTGGGGCCGACCACGGCGAGGACGCCCACCGGGCCGTTATCCGCCTTGTAGGGGGCGGAAATCAGCGAGTAATCCTCGAACGGCTGGAAGCCGGATTCCCGGCCGATGAAAATCTGCACCCCGTCCGCCTTCATGGAGCGCTCCAGCAGATGCAGGATATCGCGCTTGTGATTAAAGGCGTCGAACAGGTCCCGCAATTGATGCAGATTGTCCGCTTCCGCGGACTTGAGCAGGTTGGATTCGCCAGAGACCACATAATCCGAGCTCTCCGGCTCACTGCGCAGGGCCTTGTCGGCTACCTCCATGGCAGTACGCATCAACACATCCATCTGCGCCCGGTCCGCGTTCATGGTGTTCAGCAGGCCATCGCAGATGCTGTTCAGATCGCAGCCGCCATAGGTGTGATTGATATAGTTGGCGGCCTGGCGCAATTCTGCTTCGTCGTAGTCCCGATCGGTATGAATGATGCGGTTCTGCACCTCGGAGCGGTTGACCACCAGCACCACCAGCACCCGCTTGCCCGATAACGGCAAGAATTCCACCTGCCGAAGGGTGGTCACCTCCCGGCGTGGCACCGCCACCAACCCGGCCATGCGGGTCAGCTCCGCCAGGGTCCGTGACGCCTGGGCAATCAGCTCCTGGGGGGATTGCTCCGGGGCCAGCAGCTGGCGCAACTCCTTTTTCAGGGACTTGTGATCCGGGCGCTCCATGACACTGGAGGCCAGCAAGGAATCCACATACAGCCGGTAGCCCAGTTCCGTGGGGACACGACCGGCAGAGGTATGAGGGCTGGCCAGTACGCCCAGATCCTCCAGCTCCGCCATGATGTTACGGACAGTGGCCGGGCTCACCGTCAGTCCGCTACCCGCTGCCAGCGTCTTGGAACCCACCGGCTGCCCATCGCGGATATGACGCTCCACCAGCGCCATCAGCAGTCGTTGTTTGCGTTCGTTGAGATCCAGCTTCGTCATAGCGGTATATGTAACAGAAAATCAGGACGACATTATATAGGGTTATCGTCAGGAGTTGAGCGGGGCTTACACTCACGCCCGGAATCCCCTACTATTGGAAACACTGACCAAACGAACAGTTGTTACCACAAGGATGTCACCATGACCGACAGCAACAACCCCTACCAGAGCCCCGCCGCCGAAGCGCCACCTCACCGGTCGGCGGACAATGCGGTGTTAGCCAGCCGCTGGCACCGATTTTTCGGCGCCCTCATTGATGGCCTGGTCCAGCTTGCCATTATTGCCCCCATCGTGTTTTTTTCCGGCGCCTGGGCCGACATGATGGCCAATAGCGGCGTGCTCGATCTGACCACCACCCTGGTCTGGTTTATCGTCGGCGAAGTGATCTTCCTGGCCGTGCAGGGCTGGCTGCTGTTCAATCGCCAGCAGACAATCGGCAAATGGCTGCTGGGCATGAAAATCGTCGGCATGGAGCAGAACGCGGTGCCTGTCGGTAAACTGTATGGCCTGCGCTACCTGCTGTTTCACGTGCTGGCTCAGGTGCCCGGCGTCAATCTGATCATGCTGATTGACCCGCTAATGATCTTCCGCGGTGATCGCCGCTGCCTGCATGACTTACTGGCCGGCACCCAGGTAATACAGGCCCCGGCCAACCGCTAGTCGCCACACTGTCTGCCCGTTTCGGAGAGATACCATGCTGACCCATTTGAGCGTTCGTCACTTTGCCACCGTGGACCAGTTGGAGCTGGAGCCGGAAAACGGTCTCACCGTGATCAGCGGGGAAACCGGGGCGGGCAAATCGGTAATCATTGATGCCCTGGGCCTGACCCTCGGCGACCGGGCCGACTCCAGCATTGTCCGTCACGGCCATGACCGGGCGGAAGTGCTCGCCACCTTTGATCTCAGCGACAACCCGGCCGCTCGCCAATGGCTGGCCGACCGGGAGCTGGACGATGATAACCAGTGTCTGCTGCGCCGCACCGTGCGTGCCGATGGACGCTCACGGGCCTACGTGAATGGCACCCCCACCCCCCTGGCGGAAGTGCGTGAGCTCGGCGAACGGCTGATCAGCATCCACAGCCAGCACGAGCACCAGGCACTGATGAAAAAGGACGCTCACCGGCAGCTTCTCGACAACTTCGCCGAGGCCCGGGAGCTGGCCAACACCGTCCGCGATCACTGGCGCACCTGGCAAAAAGCTCGCCGCGCCCACGACGACGCCCTGAATCAGGCCCGCGAGCAGAACGAAAAGGAGGAGCTGCTGCGCTTCCAGCTGGAAGAGCTGGATAGTCTGGCCCTGCAGGAAGGCGAACTGGAGCAGCTGGAACAGGAACAACAACGGCTTGGCAATGCGGAAAGTCTGATTCGTACTTGCCAGCAGTCCCTGAACGCGCTTTATGAGGGCGAGGACGGCACCTGCAACGACCATCTGAGCCAGGTCAGCCACTGGCTGGACGAGGCCCGCAATCAGGATGAAGCCCTGGCCACCATTGCCGACACCGTGGAGTCTGCCCGCCTGCAGGTGGAGGCCGCCGCCGACGACCTGCGGCATTACCTGGAACGGCTGGACCTGGATCCGGAACGCCTGGCCCAGGTGGAAGAACGGTTGAGCCAGAGCTACACCCTGGCACGCAAGCACCGCATCCGCCCGGAAGAGCTGGTGGAACACCATCGCCAACTGCTGGCGGAATCCGACGCCCTGGGCAATGTGGACGCGCACCTGCATGCCCTGTCTGAGCAAGAAGCTGCGGCCCAGCAGCAGTACATGGACAGCGCCCGCAAGCTCAGCAAGGCCCGCCGCACCGCCGCCCAGACTCTTACCCAGCAGGTTCAGAAACAGCTCACCGCCCTGGGCATGAAAGCGGCCAAACTGGACGCCCAGCTAGGCGAATGCGCCCCTGGCGCCGATGGTCTGGAAGAGGTGGAGTTCCTGTTCTCTGCCAACCCCGGCCAACCCCTGAAACCGCTTGGCAAAGTGGCCTCCGGCGGGGAACTGTCACGGGTAAGCCTGGCCATCCAGGTGATCTGCGCCCGCAACCTGACCGTGCCGAGCCTGGTGTTCGATGAGGTGGATGTGGGCGTGGGCGGCGGCGTGGCCGAGATCGTCGGCCGCCTGCTGCGCGAACTGGGCGGCCACGCCCAGGTGCTGTGCATCACCCACCAGCCCCAGGTAGCCAGCCAGGGTCACCAGCACTGGCAGGTGCACAAGATTCAGGGGGACGACACCACCCACACCCGTATCCAGGGGCTGGACGACAACGCGAGAATCGAAGAGCTGGCGCGCATGCTGGGCGGCGTGGAAATCACCGAATCCACCCGCAACCACGCCAAAGAGATGCTGAGCAAGGCCCAGGCAGCCTAGAAAGGCAGTGAACAGTTAATAGTGAATCGTTAACAGCGGCGCGCGGGCAGAGGGTCAGATAACCGGCAGCGCCCAGGCAGCGCACAAACGTCGGCGCACCACGTAGGGTGGATGACGCCTGCGGCTAATCCACCCTACCCAGGCCACCTGGGCCCGGGCGCGGGATCACTTCTTCGGCTTGACGTACAGTACCAGCGAGTGGTCCATGATTTCGTAGCCGTGTTCCTCGGCGATGGCGTGCTGGCGCTTCTCGATCACCTCATCCATGAACTCGATCACCTGACCGGTTTCCATGCACACCATGTGGTCGTGGTGGTCTTCGTCCGCCAACTCGAACACGGCGGAGCCGCCCTCGAAGTTGTGGCGCAGCACCATGCCCGCCTGCTCGAACTGGGTCAGTACCCGGTAGACGGTGGCCAGTCCCACATCCTCGCCGGCGTCCATCAGCGACTTGTAGATGTCTTCCGCGCTCAGGTGGCGCTCTTCGGACTTCTCCAGTTGCTGCAGGATTTTCACCCGCGGCAGGGTCACTTTAAGGCCCGCTTTTCTGAGATCCTGATTATCCAATGCGTATGCTCCAATATGCCAAAAGGTGGCGATGCCCCTGAATCCGTCACTTTACCGCGGCGCCGGACCCAAGTCCGGGCCGCCCCAGATCCAGGGCGATGAAAAAAAGCGGGAAACTTGTACCGCTACTGCAAGTCTGTATTATCGCCCGAACACTTAGTGAAGTCGAAAAACCATGCCACGAATTCCAGTTGCCCTCATTCTGACAACCCTGCTGACCGTCACTGGCTGCAGCAGCCTGCGCTTTCCCGGTGTCTACCGGATCGATATCCCGCAGGGTAACTTTGTCACCGAGGAAATGCTCGGCGAGTTGCAGCCTGGCATGAGCCCGGAGCAGGTGCGCTATGTGCTGGGCGCCCCAACCCTGGTAGACCCTTTCACGCCTGACAAATGGTTTTATCTGATGACCTACCGCCCCGGCAAGGGCGACAACGTGAGTCAGCAGATTGTGTTGCACTTCGAAAACGGCAGTTATAGCCGGCACGAAGGCGAAGTCATCGACGACTTCCGCAAGAAAACCAGCTCGCAACAGGACCGGGAGTTGCAGCGCAAACTGGAAGAGCGCAAGCGGGAAGACGTCACCCCGGAGCCGGCCCCTGCCACCCAGCAACAGGCCCCGGATCCGGAAACCCAACCCCAGGAACCCAGCGACCCGGGCCAGCCTGCAGCCTGACAGCCTGGATCAACGGGCCTTTTCCGCCGCCCGCTTCTTGCGATTCAGCTTCGGATCCGCCTGCAGCGGGCGGTAAATCTCCACCCGCTCACCGGGTTTGAGCACCTGCCCAGCCGGATTGGCCACCACCTTGCCAAAAATCCCCATGGGCGCCTTGTCCAGTACCAGCCCCTCGAACTGCTCCTCAATACCGGACAGCTTGGCCGCTTCCAGCATGGTGGTACCCTCCGGCACATCCAGGCCAATCAGACGCTGCTTGTCCGGCAGGGCATAAGCCACTTCCACATGAATTCGCGCATCGTCCGCCATCAGGGAGACTCCTGCTCCACGGGCACTTCGGTGCCACCCTCTTCCGGCAAAGACGCAGCAGAGGCCTGTGCCGGCGCGTCCCCAGTGGCCGCCTCCGTCTGCTCCTGAGCCGGAGGCTCTTCGGCCCGGGCCTCTTCCTCCGGCGTAAAGGTCGCCCAGATGGAATAGACAAACAGCACCACAACCGCTGCCGGAGAGAAAATCCGCACCAGTGCCCGCCATACCAGATACAGCTTGAAGTTCTGCATGGCCAGCTCCTTGCGCGCCTGGGTTTCCTTCATCACCCAGCCGGCAAAGATGGCGATCAGCAGCCCACCCAGCGGCAGCATCACCGTAGTGGACAGGAACTCCATATTGTCGAAGAAGGTGCCCACCAGGAAGGTATGGTCTTTCCAGACATTGAAGGACAACACCGATCCCACACCCAGCAGCCAGGCCCCCAGGCCCACAACCAGCGCAGCCATTGACCGCTTCAGCCCGCGCTCCACCAGCCAGGCCACCACCGGCTCACCAAGACTGATGGACGAGCTCCAGGCGGCACACACCACCAGCACAAAGAACAGGGAACCGAACAGCAGCCCACCCGGCATCTGACCAAAGGCCAGCGGCAGGGTCACAAACATCATCCCCGGGCCCTGACTCACTTCCAGCCCGCTGGAGAATAACAGGGGGAACATGGCCACACCGGCACCCAGCGCCACAAGCGTATCCAGCAGGGCAATGATCGCCACCGTGGACATGATCGACACGGGTTTGCTGCGACCGGTCTTCTTGTCCTTCACCGCCTTGGGCATATAGGCCCCGTAGGCCATGATCGCGCCCATACCCAGACTCAGGGTAAAGAAGGCCTGCCCCACGGCCACGATGATCGCCTGCCCGGTGAGTTTGGAAAAATCAAAGGCGAACAGGAAGCTCACCCCTTCGTTGAACCCCGGTGTGGTGGCTGCGTACCCCACCAGCACCACCAGCAGCACGAACAGCAGCGGCATGAGAATCTGCACCGCCTTTTCCAGCCCGCCTTTCACGCCCCGGGCCACCACCACCATGGTCAGCACCATAAAGAGCGTGTGGTATCCCAACAGCAAACCCGGGTTGGCCAGCATATCGTTGAAATGGGCTTCCGACTGGGTGGCGGTAATGCCTTCAAACACACCCCGCGCGGCTTCCCAGGCGTAATACAGCGCCCAGCTTGCCACCGCGGAATAGAATGACAGGATCAGAAACGCCGACAGCGCGCCCAGGTAGCCAATGCCGGCCCAGCGCTGACTTACCTTGCTGTCCGCCGCCACCTTGCGCATGGAGTTGATCGGGCTCAGCCCGCCCTTGCGACCCAGCATTACCTCTGCCGCCATGATGGGAATCCCCACCACCGCAATACAAAGCAGGTAGAGCAACACAAAGGCACCACCGCCGTTCTCGCCGGTGATATACGGGAAACGCCAGATATTTCCCAGGCCCACGGCCGACCCGGTCGCCGCCAGAATAAACACCCAACGGCTGGCCCACATGCCATGGACCGGCTTGATCTCTTGCTTCATAACAGGATTACCCTCGATAGCGTGGCGCTATTGTCTTTTTTTTAACTGGGCGGCTCAAGTAAGGGGCTGTCACAACTCTCACCCGCTCAGACAGACAAAGCCCTGTCAGCCGCCAAACGCATGCTCTATAATCGCCCGCCTATGGGAAACGCCAAGAAAAAAGCCAAAGCGCCGTCGGCCACCATTGCGCAAAACCGCAAGGCACGCCACGAATATCATCTGGAAGAGCACTTCGAAGCCGGCCTGGTTCTGGAAGGCTGGGAGGTGAAGTCACTGCGTGCCGGTAAAGGCAACCTGACCGAAGCCTATGTGCTGTTAAAGGATGGAGAAGCCTTCCTGTTCGGCGCCCGCTTCGAGCCCCTGATCACCGCCAGCACCCACGTCAATCCGGATCCGGTACGCAGCCGCAAGCTGCTGCTGCACCGTCGCGAACTGGGGCGCATCTTTGGTGGCGTACAGAAAGAGGGCTACACCTGTGTACCGGTGAGCCTGTATTGGAAAAAAGGGTTCGCCAAGTGCGATATCGCATTGGCCAAGGGTAAGCAGAAGTTTGACAAGCGCGCCACCGAAAAGGAGCGCGACTGGAACCGTCAGAAGCAGCGTCTGATGCGGCAGGGTGGCTGACCCGGGTTAACGGGCCGCCCCCTGCACGCGTGACACTGTCTTCAGACTGTACCGGTTACGGCGTTACACCGACTGGTGGGGGTTTACACCCTGAGCCCGGCTGTCGCCGCGCAGCTGCCAGTAAAACTGCAGCCAGGCGCGGAGCACCGCTGGCAGGAAGTAAACGGCGAACAGTACAACCGGAAGACGGGCTTCCGGCGTCGCCATTTCCACCAGGTACACACCGCCAGCATACGCAGCCAGCGCGAATACCAGTTGCAACGCTCTGTAGAGCAGCGGCTGAGCCTTCAAAGGCGACAGTGCCTTCTCGGAAACTTGCCCTGCTGACCGAAAGATCGTGTTCATCATCTTTCTCCTTTAATGAACGACAATGCTTTGATCAGCGGCCTTCATATAACGTCTATTTCAAGGCTCGCTGTAAAGCCATTGTGTGGTACACAATTTTGAGCAGGATGTTTCGTGGTGGCTTATGGCTACCTGAGCATCGCTTGCTCAACCTCACCATCGGACAATGACACAATGCCGCGGTGACACTCGTATAGTGCGCCTGAAAAATGACAAAACAAGCATTCCGGGTCTGATTGTCAGACAAGAGATGTGTATTCGGGTAACACTTTTCACAATCTGATTACATTTCGAATCTTATTCATGCCGTTTACCCCCACAACATGGTCGATTCGGAACGGCTCCGCCCCCACTTGTTAATCGACTTCACCGCCCCCATCACCTACAATGAGACCATCACAGGGGCCGACCTGGATTCGACGCCGGTACTGAATTCTGTGGTGCATGCCGAGAAGGTCACGAGTCTCGTAAAACATTTGTGGCACACTAAAGTAATCGCAAACGACGATTCTTACGCACTAGCAGCTTAAACCCTGCTTATCGCCAATCGACCCTGCCTGTGGGGAAGAGCGGCGAGCATCGCAACACAGGCTCGCAGCAAAGTCCGCCCCGGATGGCGCTGTTAAAACCCTTAGGGGCTCGGCTTTCACGTCCTGCCAGTTGGGCTGTGAAGGCTTAAATCAATAAACATGGCTAAGCATGTAGATCTGCAGATGGATTGCTGACGGACGCGGGTTCGATTCCCGCCGGCTCCACCAAACAAAGAAAAGGGCTATCCCGCGAGGGGTAGCCCTTTTTCTTTGTTAATCTTGTCAACTCGCTTCCATCCTCGTCACGACCATAAGAAACATCATTGGGCACGCCGTCCTCCTTCCTAGCCCGCAATCCATAACCCACAATAAAGACTGATAATCTCCCACGGGAAGGGAAGACAAATGCCTACAGTCAGCCTGAAAGCCGTATTGCTATTCGTCCTCGTATTCGCCGCGTCTGCTCTCTTTGCCAACGACCCGGCCAAGGAGCAGCCAGACGCCCACATCGACCCTGCGGTGATCGAAAACCTGCTAACCCCGGATCATTCCCTGCTGGATATCATCGATACGGATATGGCGGCGGGCTGCTGCAAGGTGTGCCGTAAAGGCAAAGCCTGCGGCGATTCCTGCATTAGCCGGAAATACAGCTGCACCCGGGGCAAGGGGTGCGCTTGCGACGGCTGACTGTGTTGCAATCAATACGGTCTCGACACCGGGCGCCTCCGCCTCTGACGAAACTCCATTAATCGCTTTAATTCCGGCGCCTCTCAGCCTTAAGCTAGCGGGCAGACTGACAGCTTTGGAGCGCACTTCGGTTTCTGTCCTTTGCGCAGCAAGCGGTGAACGCTTGCCCATCCAGTGGCTGGCACAACCCGTCTGTCCACCAATGCTTAAAGGAGCGCCTGTCCCCATGGTTCTGGCCACTGCCGCTATCGCTGTTGGTTTGCTGCTCTTGGTATGGAGCGCTAACCGCTTTGTGGAAGGCTCCGCCTCCACCGCTTCCCATTTCGGTATGCCACCGTTGTTGATCGGCATGGTGGTGGTCGGTTTCGGCACCTCCGCGCCGGAGATGGTGGTATCCGCGCTGGCGGCTTCCCAGGGCAATCCGGGCATCGCTTTGGGTAACGCCTACGGCTCGAACATCACCAACATTGCCCTGATCCTGGGGATTACCGCGCTGATCAGTCCCATCGCGGTGCATTCGCAGGTCCTGCGCAAGGAGCTGCCCATCCTTGCGCTGGTCACTGGCCTTGCCGCGTGGCAGCTGCTGGACGGCGAAATCACACGGCTTGATGCGCTGGTGCTGCTCGGTGTGTTTGGTGCGCTGATGGCCTGGACGATCTGGCAGGGGATGAAGAAGAAAGAGGATGCGCTGGCCAGCGAGATAGAACAGGAACTGGACGTGCGGGCCATGCCCCTGCGACAGGCCATTTTCTGGCTGGTGGCGGGACTGGTGCTGCTGATTGTCAGCTCCCGCGTGCTGGTCTGGGGGGCGGTAGAGATCGCCCATGGTTTCGGGGTCAGCGACCTGATTATCGGCCTGACCATTATCGCGGTGGGCACGTCGCTTCCGGAGCTGGCGTCGTCGATCATTGCCGCCAGGAAGGGCGAGCACGATATCGCTCTCGGCAACATTCTGGGATCCAACCTGTTCAACACCCTTGCCGTGGTGGGGATCGCCGGGACCATTCAGCCATTGGCGGTAGGGCCCGAGGTGTTCAATCGGGACATGCTGGTCATGGCGGCGCTGACCCTGTCGTTGTTCGTCATCGGTTACGGGTTCCGGGGGCAAGGTCGCATCAACCGCATTGAGGGCGCATTACTGCTGACCGCTTATGTGGGGTATACGGCCTACCTGATCAGTACCGTTTTCGGGTAGCCGTCATTCAGGATGTCGTCCCGGTGGCCAAGCCAGCCTCTGAAACAGAAAGCGAAGGCAGAGAGCCTTCGCTTCCCACGTCAGGCTCTCCCCCATCTGGCCGCTATGCAGCCCTTATGCATGCCCTCTCTCCCGTCCTCTTTCCCTCATTCCCGATCGGGATTATTTCTGGGGCAAGTCAGTTAATTCGCCAATTTATTACCGATCGGTAATAAAGCATGGAAAATTCCCACAATTCATGTAAATGTTACCGCTCGGGATTATTTCAGGTCATTCACATGAAACCGGATCAAGACCACTCTCTGGTACGCTCACCCGCCGATTTCGGCCAGCAGATTCGCCAGGCCCGCAAAAACCAGGGACTGACCCAAGCGGAGCTGGCCGCCATTGCCGGTGTGGGCCCCCGGTTTGTGTCCGAGCTGGAGCGCGGCAAGGACACCGCCCGCCTGGGACTGGCGCTGGAACTGGCCCGGCTAGTGGGTGTGGATCTACTTGCCAGGCCACGCAGGAACCCGGCGTCATGAGTCAGGCATTGACCGTCTGGTATGACCAGCAGCGGGTGGGCCGGCTTATTGCGACGCCGTCGCGGCAGATGGCCTTTGTCTATGACGAGGCCTGGCTTGCCAGCGGCTGGGCGATTTCCTGCTCACTGCCATTGAATGAAACCGGCGATTTTCTGCCTCCCGACCTGCGTGGGCATCATTTTTTTGCCAACCTGCTACCGGAAGGGGGAGCCAGGGATCGTCTGGTCCGCCGCCTGGGTGTGGCGGATGATGACTTTCTGCTGCTCGAGAAACTGGGGGGCGATTGTGCTGGCGCCCTGCAGTTGCTTCCGGAAAATCAGGCGCCTGCTGCCGATGCAGAGACACTGCAGCCCCTTGAAGACAGCCTGCTGGAAGAGGCTATCCACTCTGGTCGTGGACAATGGGTTACTGGCGATACACCGCCACGCCTGTCGCTGGCCGGCGCTCAGGACAAGCTGGCGGTCAGAGCAAACCGGGTGAACGGAAAGTGGCTGTTCTCTCTGCCAACATCCGGAACGCCCTCCACGCATATCCTCAAATTGCCCGTTCAGGATCTGAAAAACGTGCCGCTCTACGAGGCCTATACAACGTACCTGGCGACACGGCTCGAACTCCCCGCTGCACCGGTGGAACTGGTTACCCTGGGTGACCACCTGCTCTCGGTCAGCCAGCGTTTTGATCGAAGCCATCAAAGCGATCGTGTTGTTCGGACACACCAGGAAGACCTTTGCCAGGCACAAGGACTATCCCGCGCCGACAAGTACACCACGTCCCCCCAGGTCTTTACGAAAGTCGGCGATCTGCTGCGCGAACATTCGGTACAGCCTGCAAAAGATCTAAGGGCACTGGCGAACTGGCAGGTCTTTAATGCCCTGACCGGCAATGCGGACGGCCACCTGAAGAATCTGTCACTGCTTGCTGTGGACGGTGGCTGGCAACTGGCACCCTACTATGACCTTGTCTGCACGCTGGCCATTCCCCGCGTGAGTCATCGCCTGGCGTTGCCGGTGGGCACCCTCGATGATCCGCAAAACCTGCACAACAATCACTGGGAGGCCTTTGCCGGGCAGCTTGCTGTATCCCCCAGACTCATAAAAAACCTAGTGCAGCAACAGGCCGGCAGGCTCCACGATGAAGTGGACAACTGGCTCAATGACTTCCGCGATCAGTACGGTCAGCTGCCTGCTCTGGAGGGAGTACAAAAGGTGGTTACGCGACAAACCAGAAAGGCACTGCGCGACTGGACCTAGGGGCGCCGCGAATCAGGATGGTATACCCATTGTTCTGTCATGCCTGACGAAATCGCCCGAACAACCTTGATTCCCGCCACTCCATCGCTAAGCTGATTCTTTAGGTCATCACGGATAGATAACAATAATGAAACTCAGCACCCTCACTCCCCCCCTGCAGGCGCTTCACGATTCCTCCGATGACATCCTGCTGGTGTCGCTGATCAGCAGTGACGGCATGCCGGTGCTGCATATCGGTGAGGGGCTGGATTACGACGAGCAAAGCGCCCTGTTCTTCGAGATGAAAAAGGCCTGCGACCGGGTGCTGGACGGGCTACGCCAGGGACACAGCGAGGAAATCTTTATCCGCTGCCGGGAAGGCTGCATCTGCATCTGGCCGGTGGGAGATATGGTTTTTGCCTGCCTGGCTCGCCCCTCGGTGAACTCCCAGCGGATGCAGATGCTGGCCTGGAAAACCGTATCCGCACTGAGAAACCTGCTTTAACCTGCCGCTCACTCCGCCTTCACATCCAGATCACAAAACGGGCCCGCGTCAGCTATCACGCGGGCTCCGCCTGCCTGAACCCGTTTCAACGCAACAAAAAAATACAGCGGCACCATAGAGAGATACCTGCGTTCTGATTAGCGTCGGGGCACGACTTTCTGGAGGGATATTTTATGCATAGGAAAACAGGTCTTGGCGCCCTGTTGGCCGCGCTGTTGGGTGGCAGTGTGCTTAACCCGGTATGGGCCGACGACACACCATCATATGCTGCGCAAACGCAGAACCAGGTCATTGATAATCAATATATTGTGACCCTGGCCCCGAACATCATAGAGCAGCTGGGGGTGACCGATCTGACCACCGCCATCCGCACCCTGCTGGCCACCGTGGGTGGCGGCGAAGTGATTTATACCTACCAGCATGCACTCACAGGCATGACCGTGCGGCTGACGGATCTACAGGCAAGCTTGCTGGGCCTGGTGCCCGGAGTGATCGGACTGGAACCGGACCGTCGGGTGCAGGCCATCGCCACCCAGGCAAATGCCACCTGGGGCCTGGACCGGGTGGATCAGCCCGCACTGCCCCTGGACGGCAGCTATCAGTACCCCAACAGCGCCGGCAACGATGTCACCGTTTATGTGATCGACACCGGCCTGCGCGCCAGCCACACCGAATTCAGCGGGCGGGTCAGCCCGGGCCGTAACTTCGTCAGCAGCGGCGGCGGCTTCCTGTTTGGTGGCGGCAGCGTGGACCCGGCCAACACCAACGACTGTAATGGCCACGGCACCCATGTGGCCGGCACCGCCGTGGGCACCGTTTACGGGGTGGCCAAGCAGGCAAAGATTGCCCCCGTGCGTGTCCTGGGCTGTAACGGTAGCGGTAGCAACTCCGGCGTGATCGCCGGGGTGGACTGGGTGGCCGGCAATCACCGCAAACCCGCGGTGGCCAATATGTCCCTGGGCGGCGGCGCGTCCAGCGCCCTGGACACTGCGGTGCGTAACGCCGTGGCCGCCGGTGTCAGCATGGTGGTGGCCGCCGGTAACGATAACACCAACGCCTGTAACGGCTCTCCCAACCGGGTGGCCGAGGCTCTGACCGTGGGGTCCACCACCCGCACGGACCAGCGCTCCTCGTTTTCCAATTTCGGCGCCTGTGTGGATCTGTTTGCGCCGGGTAGCGACATCACCTCGGCCTGGTATCAGTCCGATAGCCAGACCGCACGTCTGAACGGCACCTCCATGGCAGCGCCCCACGCCGCCGGTGCCGCCGCCCTGTATCTGGCCGCCAACCCCAGTGCCAGCCCACAGCAGGTTTTCACCGCGCTGGTGGATGGCAGTGCGACCGGCATGATCAGTAATGCGGGCAACCAGTCCCCCAATCGCCTGTTGCAGGTGGATGAAGACGATGGCGGTACCGTGACGGACCGCCTGCCCACGGCCGCGTTCACCGCCCAGTGCAGCGGCACGGTGTGCCAGTTCGATGCCAGCGGCAGCAGCGATGACAATGGCGTGGCGGCCTGGGACTGGACCCTGGGTGATGGCAACGTGGCCAGTGGCGAGCAAATCAGTCACGACTACGGCACTGCCGGCAGCTTTACCGTGACCCTGACCGTCACCGACACCGCCAACCAGACCGCCAGCATTGATAAAGGCGTGATCAGCGAGGACACCAGCAACCCCTGCCCAAGCTGCACACGCTATGAGGGCAGCCTGGGGAATGGCAGCTCGGTCACCTTGCCTTCCGGTGGCTTCAGTTTCGGTGGCGGCAATGTGGAAGCCTTCCTGTACAGCCCGGCCGGTGGTGCCTTCTCACTGGCACTGGAGCGGCGCAGCTGCTTCTTCCTGTTCGGCTGCAGCTGGTCCCAGGTGGGCAGTGCCCAGCCGCAGAACGGCGTGGCGACCCTGAACGGCTCGGTGGGCAGCGGTACATACCGCTGGCGCGTCACAGCGCAAAGCGGCTCCGGCGCTTACACGCTTTTGGCAAACCCGCGTTAACCCCACCCCCGGACACGAAAAAACCACCGCAAGCGGTGGTTTTTTCGTTCTCGGGTTAGGCCCGCAGGATCAGGCCACGGCAGCATCCTGTTGCGCGTCGCGATTCTGCTCAGCTTCGTACAAGTCTTCCAGACGGTCGCCCTGGGTCATCAGATATTCGAAGGCCGCCAGGGACGCCTTGGAACCCTCGCCCATGGCAATGACGATCTGCTTGTAGGGCACCGTGGTCACATCGCCGCAGGCATAGATGCCTTCCTCTGAGGTCTGGCATTTCTCATTGATCACAATCTCGCCGAAGCGGGAGCGTTCCACTACCCCGTCCAGGAAATCACTGTTGGGCACCAGTCCGATCTGCACGAACACCCCTTCCAGCGGCAATTCATGGACGGTTTCCGTGGCCCGGTCCTGATACTCGATGGCACTGACCTTGCCGTTGCTGGCCTTGATTTCACGGGTGGCCGCGTTGCGGTGAATGGTGATATTGGCCTTCTGCTCGGCCTTGTCCACCAGCACCTTGTCCGCTTTCAGCTCGGGCATGAATTCAAACACGGTGACGGATTTGACGATGCCGGCCAGATCCAGTGCCGCTTCAATACCGGAGTTACCGCCGCCGATTACCGCCACATCCTTGCCCTTGAAGAAGGGGCCGTCGCAATGCGGGCAGTAAGCCACACCGTTACCGATGTTCTCTTTCTCGCCGGGCACTCCCAGCTCCCGCCATTTGGCACCGGTTGCCACGATCACGGTCTTGGTGTCGATCTCCTCGCCGGAGGACAGCACCACAGTCTTGATCTGGCCGTTGCGCACCTCGGCCACTTTCAGGTGTTCCTTCACGGTCACATCGTATTCGTTCATGTGGGCGTGCAGGGCACCGGACAGTTCCGGGCCGGTGGTTTTCTTCACCGAGATCAGGTTCTCGATATCCATGGTGTCTTTCACCTGGCCGCCAATACGGTCGGCAATCAGGGTGACCTTCAGCCCCTTGCGGGCACTGTAGATGGCCGACGCCACGCCGGCGGGGCCGCCGCCGATCACGGTCACGTCCTGCAGCGGCAGTTTTTCCCCGGCGCTTGCCTGGGCGATGGCCGGATCAAACGCCAGCAGTTTGTCGATCAGCTCGGCGGCGGTGACCTTGCCATTGGCGAACAGCTCGCCATTCAGGTACACGCAGGGAACACCCTGGATGTCGCGGGCCTTCAAGGTGTCCTGGAACAGGCCACCGTCGATCATTTCAGTCTTGATGCGCGGATTGAGCAAGGCGAACTGATTGAGCGCCTGCACCACGTCCGGGCAGTTGTGACAGCTCAGGCTGATGAACACCTCGAAATGCAGGTCGTCTTTCACGTTGGCGACCATGCGCTGCAGGCTGTCATCCAGCTTGATGTCGGCACCTGATGCATGCAGAAACGCCAGCACCAGGGAGTTGAATTCGTGGCCGGCCGGAATACCGGAAAAACGGATACCGGTGTCCTCGCCGTCCGCCTCCAGCAGGAAGGAAAGGGGGCTGCGCAGGGCATCACCCAGGTCCCGTTCCTCGAAGGCCAGGTTGTCACTGACACCGGCGATGTCGGAGAGAAACGTCACCAGTTCATCGCGCTTATCGTGCGCACCGGTCTGCAGCACGAAGGTGATTTTTTTCTGCATGTTGGCTGCATAGCCTTTCAGGGCTTGCAGGATGTCATTCGTGAGCATGTCTGTTCCTTTCCTTGTTCATGGGTGACAGTGCAAAGGGATGGGCGCCCCCAACCCTTCTCCCGGTGAGGGAGAAGGACAGGGAGGCAACGGACTGGTTTAGATCTTGCCGACCAGGTCCAGGGAAGGCGCCAGGGTCTGCTCGCCTTCTTTCCACTTGGCCGGGCACACTTCACCGGGGTGGTTGCGAACGTATTGGGCGGCTTTCACCTTGCGCATCAGGTCGTCGGCGTCACGGCCGATGCCTTCGGCGGTGATTTCCATGGCCTGGATCACGCCATCCGGATCGATCAGGAAGGTGGCACGATCTGCCAGGCCCTGACCTTCACGCATCACACCGAAATTGTTGGTGATGGTGCCGGTCTGGTCGCCGACCATGTAGTAGTTGATCTTGCCGATGGTCTCGGAGGTGTCGTGCCAGGCCTTGTGGGTGAAGTGGGTATCGGTGGATACGGAGAACACTTCCACGCCCAGCTTCTGCAGCTCGTCATATTTGTCAGCCACATCACCCAGTTCGGTGGGGCACACAAAGGTAAAGTCGGCGGGATAGAAGAAAAAGATGGCCCACTTGCCTTTCACATCCGCTTCGGAGATGTCGACAAACTCGCCCTGCTTGAAGGCGGTGGCGTTGAACGGTTGGATTTCGCTGTTGATCAGTGCCATGTGGTTAAGACTCCCTAGGTTGGCTTATTGATTCGTTTCAACGAGCAATAGAATGGGGAATCTGCCCTGATAGTTAAATTTGAAACTTCTTATCATGGCGATAGAGAATATCTAACGAACCGCCAGTACCTCCTCAGAACAGGGACAGCTGGGAATCATCCGCTTTGCGGCCGCGGCGAGGGCGACGCCGGCGGCTGCCATGGCGTTGATTGACGGTCCGGCTCTCGTCCCGGAAACCGGCCTGCTGTCGGGCCTGGGCCAGTCGTTGACGGGCCTCGCGCACGGCCGTGTCGAAACACACCAGCGGTGCCGGGTAATCCTGCCCGATCTCCACGCCGGCGTCCCGTTGCTGGCGCGGCCCCATCTGCCAGGGCTGATGAATCCAGGTGGACGAGACCTTGCCCAGCTCCGGCACCCAACGGCGAATAAAGGTGCCCTCCGGGTCCAGTTTGCGGGCCTGCAAGGTGGGGTTGTACATGCGCAGCGCATTGATGCCGGTGACACCGGCCTGCATCTGTACCTGGGGAAAATGGATGCCCGGCTCGTAATCCACAAACAGGCGCGCCAGATGCAACGCCGGTTGCCGCCAGTGCAGCCAGAGCGGGTAACAGGCCATGGACACCAGCATGGCGCGCATGCGGAAGTTGATCCAGCCATGGTGGTGCAGATAACGCATGGCCGCATCCACCAGCGGCCAGCCGGTATGGCCGCTCTGCCAGGCCGCCAACCACTGCGGGTTGCCCGGTTCATCACGCAGGTTACGCAACAGCGGGTGCACGCTGCAGGTCTCCATGGACACCTGGTCTTCCAGTTTCTGGATAAAGTGGCAGTGCCACCACAGGCGTGACTCGAAGGCGGACAGACCGGCTCGCAGGGCCGGATCCTCCTCCTGCTCCAGCGCTTCCCAGGTCTCCTGCACGACCCGGCGCAGGCTCAGACAGCCCCAGGCCAGATAGGGGCTGATACGCGCGCTGCAGTGCTCCGCTTTCTGCGGGGCACTGATGCCACCGCGATAACCCCGTGCCCGCCGCTCCAGAAAACTCTGCCAGACCGGTTCCGCCGTATCGGTGCCACCGTGCTGACGCCCCGGGCAGTCGGAACGGTCTGCACCTCGGGCGGTGCGCAAATCCGGCCAGGGATCGGCGGGGGCTGCCGCCTGAATACGGGACGGCAGCGTGGCCAGGGGACGGGTCATGAATTGCTGCCAGTGGGCGCCCCAGTGATCCCGGTCCAGACAGGGGCGCTGGACGCCAAAAGGCGCTTCCTCATGCCAGGGCACCCGCTGCTCCCGGCACCACTGCTTCACGGCCCGGTCGCGGGCGTAGGTCCAGGCGCCGCCGTATTCCTCATGACTGTGCAGCACCATGTCACCAAGCCGGTGTTGCAGACCCGCCAGCACGGAGACGGCCTCCCCTTCCACCACCCACAGCGGCAACCCCAGCCGGGCCAGTTGCCCGCGCAGATCCCGCAGGCTTTCCGCCACAAAACGCCATTGCCGCAGGCTGGTGTCCGGCTGCTGCCAGTACGCGGGCTCCAGGATATACAGCGGCAACACCGGGCCTTCCCGGCAGGCTCGGGCCAGCGGGCCGTGATCGTGTGCGCGCAGGTCGCGCTTGAACCAGACCACTTGCACCGTCATGCCAGTTTCCGGTCCGCAGCGGGGAGCGGCAGCATGGCCGCCGGGTAATCGGGCAGCGGATCCGCCTGGCCAAAGGTGAAATGCAGTGACAAACACTGACGCGCAGAGAGTGGCCGCAGGGCGGGCAACCAGTAATGCAGATGCTCGCCCCGGGGATCGTACTGCTGGCACTGGCGAGTGGGACTGAAGCGTCGACCGCCACGGGCGTCGTGCCCCACGCCGGCGATGTAGGCCCAGTTGCCCCAGTTGGAAGCCACATCATCGTCCACCAGGTAATGCTGAAACCAGCGGGCGCCCCGACGCCAGTCCAGCCCCATATCGTTCACCCAGAAGCTGGCCAGGTTCTGCCGCCCCCGGTTGGAGGCATAGCCTGTGGCCATCAGTTCGCGCAGGTTGGCATCGATAAAGGGGAGCCCGGTCTCGGCCTGACACCAACGCTGCCAGTATTCCCTGGCCAATAGCGATGCAGGTTCTGGCTGTCCTGGTCCCTCGTCATTGAGACCGGCATAGTGAAACACCCGCGCCCCATGCTCCCGCAGCGACCAGTGGTAAAACTCCCGCCACAGCAATTCCACCCGCAGCCATTCACTGCCCGGGTTGGCACCCTCAACGGCCTCATAGTCGAGAATGCGCTGCCAGACCCGCCTCACTGACACATTGCCCCAGGCCAGGTAGGCGCTCAGACGGCTGGAGTAATGTTCGCCGATCAGTTGATTCCGGGTCTGCTTGTAGTGGTCCACGCTGCGGGTTTCAAACAGATAATGTTCCAGCCACTGCAGACCGGCCTGCTCTCCCCCGCTCAGGGAAAAGTAGTCCCGGGAGTTACGCTGCCAGTGCCGGCAGCGTAACGCCAATCGTTTGCGGGCCGGTTCGGCAAAGGCTGGGGGCGGCAGGGGTTGGGCGGCACGAAGAGACGGCGCAGGACCGTCCGGCGATGTGACCGGCACGCCGTCCCGGGTCTCCACCTTGCGCCGGAAACGGCTGAAGGTGGCCGGGAACGATCCCTCCCAGGGCAAGGCCTCGGCGGCAAGCAAGGTCTGGGTCTCTTCCTCGACAACCCGGATGCCGGTCTGTCGCAGTGCGGCAATCATGGCGGCTTCTTCCGGGGCCTGGGCCACCGCGGTCACCACCTGCAAAGGCTGGCTGGCATGCCAGTGGCCAAACAGGGTCACCGGGTCCGCCCGCAGACACTGCAGCGCGACCCCCAATTGGGCCAGCCGCGCCTGCAAATCGTCGAGGCTTTCCAGCAGAAAGGCGGACTTGGCCGACCCCAGCCGATCCATACCGTCCGCGTCCGCTTGCAGCCAATGATCGGGCAACAGGTACAGGCCCAGCACCGGCTGCGACAGGCTTGCCGCCCGCTGCAGCAGCGGCTGGTCTTTCACGCGTAAATCCTGCCGGAACCAGACCACGGTAATCATTGCGGCCTCCCCTGACGGCGACAGCGTTCACTGCAGTACACCACCTGCTCCCAGTGCCGCGCCCATTTGCGACGCCAACTGAAAGGTCGCTGGCAGACCGGGCAGGTTTTCTCCGGCAGCGCCGCCTTGTTGCCCTTCCAGCCGCTGCTCACAGAGCCTCCGGGTCTGCCAGCAACTGCTCTGCGCGATCGAGTATGGCGTTCACCTTGGCGGGATCCATGCGATCCAGGTTGCGATAGATCATCCGCATGCGGTGGTTATGCTGGAACTGGCCGCGATGACGATGAATGAAATGCCAGTAGAGGGAGTTGAACGGGCAGCTGTCCGATTCGCTGGCGGTCTTGACGTTGTACTGGCAGTGCTTGCAATAGTCGGACATGCGATTGATGTAACTGCCGGACGCTGCGTAGGGTTTGCTACCCAGATAACCGCCATCCGCATGCATCACCATCCCCAGGGTGTTGGGCAACTCCACCCAGTCGTAGGCATCCGCATACACCTCCAGGTACCACTGACAAATGGCCTCCGGCAGCACCCCCAGCAGCAGGGCAAAATTGCCGGTGACCATCAGCCTCTGGATGTGATGGGCGTAGGCATGATCCAGGGTGTTGCGCAGTGATTCCGACATGCAGTGCATGCGCGTGTCGCCGCTCCAGTAATAACCGGGTAGCGGACGCTGATTGTTGAGCCGGTTTTCTGCGGCATAATCCGGCATCAGCAGCCAGTAGATTCCCCGCACATATTCCCGCCAGCCCAGTATCTGGCGAATAAACCCCTCCACCGCATTGAGCGGCGCCAGGCCATCCCACCAGGCCTGCTCGGCGGCCTGGCAGACCGCCAGCGGGTCCAGCAGGCCAATGTTCAGATACGGCGACAGCAGGCTGTGGAACAGGGTGTCTTCCCCGGTGACCATGGCATCCTGGAAATCACCGAAGTGCGGCAGGCGCTGTTGGATAAAGTGCGCCAGCGCCTGTTGCGCCTGGGCGGCGGTGGTGCCCCAGCGAAAATCCGTCAGGTTGCCGAGGTGTTCCGGAAACGCCTGCTCCACCAGCGCCAGCACCTCCCTGTCGATGGCATCGCGGGGAAAGGAAAGGTCCACGGGCAAGGGGACCTCCCCCTTGTAGGCCTTGCGGTTGCTGGCATCGAAATTCCATTGGCCACCCACCGGTTCATCCCCTTCCATGAGCAGGCCGGTGTGGCGACGCATTTCCCGGTAGAAAAACTCCATGCGCAGCTGTTTCTTGCCACTGGCCCAGCGCTGGAAGAACGCCGGCGAGCAGAGAAACCGACTGTCCTGCAGGCAGGTGACCGGACAGGGCAACTGGCGGGGCCACTGCGCCTCGATCTGCTGCTGCAAACGGTATTCACCGCAGTGGGTTACCACCAGCTCTTCGGCGGATTCACAGACCGGCACCAGCACATCGAGCAGGCTGGTGTGGTCATGCTCGCCATAGGCAAGGTAGTCCAGTTGCCAGCCCGCCTCGCGCAAGTCCGCGGCAAAGTGGCGCATGGCACTGAAGATAAAGGCAATCTTCTGCTTGTGGTGACCCACGTAGGTGGCCTCGGCGGGCACCTCCGCCATCACCAGCCGGTCGCAGGTTTTGTCCAGCGCCTGCAACGTGGGCAGGGACAGGCTGAGCTGGTCACCCAGAATGATTCCGACTTTCACGTCCTCTCCCGCAATATCTGAAAGCTCAAGAATGCCGTCAGGGGAGTGGCCGCCGGGTGAAGGAACCCGGCCCGGGTCAATCTGTCCCACCCGGTAAGGACAGACAGGGAGAAAACCCATGGTGCGAATCGTACTGATGGCGACCATTCTGCTGGCCGGCATGGTGCATGCCGAGGGTTACGACTATATCCGTGGTGATGATGTCTATGAGGAGGACTATCACTACGGGGTAGATTATGACGGCCTGAGCAGTGTGCCCCAAACCCGCCTTGGCGGCGGCAGCAGCGGCGATGATGCCGGCGGGCGGCTCAAGCAACAGGCCCGGGACCTGCAGAAAGAGACCACCCAGCCCTCCATGACGCGGGAGCTGGAAAAGTGGCAGGCGGATGACAGCCTGACACCGCCCACCCCGGTCGAGAAGCCATAAAGGATTGCTGGCGCCTTGCTCACAAGGTGCCAACGGCTTTTTCGCCGTATCAGTCGTCCCGATTGACCAGCCGCAGTTGCCGGTGGCGCGACAGGGACAACCCTTCAAGCTGCTCGAACAACAGAGACAGGGGCTGGGGCCGGCCTATGGCGTAGCCCTGCACGAAATCCACCCCCGCCTCCTGCAGCACCGGAATCATGGCGATGTCTTCCACGTACTCCGCCACGGTTTTCACCCCGAGCCGATGCGCCACTTCGCTGATGGATTCAACGATGGTGCGGTCAACGCTGGAATACAGCAGGTTGCGGACGAAACTGCCGTCGATCTTGATGAAATCCACCTGGAAGTGCTTGAGGTAATTGAAGGAACTGAAACCACTGCCAAAGTCATCCAGGGCCACCTTGCTGCCCTTCTCGCGAATCCGCGCCAGTAATTCGCTGGCACTGGAAAGCTGGTTGACCACGGTGGTTTCGGTGATCTCGAAGGTCAGCCGCTCCGGCGCCACCGTGCTGCGGTCGAGCAGCTCCTCCAGAAACGGGATAAAGGTGGGGTCATCCAGGGAAGTGGCTGACAGATTCACCGCCAGATGCAAATTGGGCAGCGCAGCCAGCTCGTCACTGAGCGTCACCAGCAGCTGGGTGAGCACCCAACGGTCGATGTGCGTCATCATCTGGTAACGCTCCGCCGCCGGGATAAAGGCCCCCGGGTTGAGAATGTCGCCGTTGCGATCACGCAGACGCAGGAGAATCTCATAATGAGAGGCAGCGGTTTCGCCCCCGATGGGACGGATCTCCTGGGCATAGAGCAGAAAACGGTCTGACTCCAGGGACTCGCGCAGCCCGGCGGCCATCTGCAGCTCCAGATGCCGGCGAGAGGCCTCACTGTCATCCGGGGTGTACACGGATACCTGGTTACGACCCCGGTGTTTGGCCGCATAGCAGGCCACATCCGCCCGGCTCATGGCCTCTTCCACGCTGATCAGGTTGCCGTCCAGTTGCACCAGCCCCACGCTGGCACCGATATCGTAGAGAGAATCCTTCCAGGCAAAACGGATCTCACCCAGGGCGGCAATCAGGCGTTCGGCAATCTGGACCGCCCGGTCTGCCGGGCAGTTGTGCAGCAGCAGGCCAAACTCGTCGCCCCCCAGCCGGGCCACCACATCCTCATCCCGTATCTGTCGGCCAATCACCCGGGCGCACTCTCGCAACAGGGCATCGCCGGCCACATGGCCGGCGGTGTCGTTGACGACCTTGAAGCGGTCCAGATCGATAAAGCACAGGACGCTCTGTTCCACCCCCCCTTCATCCAGGGTCTGTTGCAGGGTGTTTTCGAATTCCCGCCGGTTAGTCAGGCCGGTAAGGGCGTCATGGGTGGCGTGGTAACGGAGCTTTTTCTGCATGGCCCGGCGGGCGCTAACATCACGGAACACCATCACCGCGCCTTTCACTTCGCCGTCGCCGGTCTTCACCGGGGCTGCGGAGTCCTGGATTTCATAGCGGCTGCCATCGCGGCTCAGCAGAAAGCAATCCTCGCGCAGAAAGCACATGTCACCGCCGCGCAGGGCCACGGCGATGGGGTTGGTCCGCGTCGGTCGACCCTCTTCGTCGGTGAGCTGCAACACGGTATCCACGGGAGCCCCTTCCGCCTCCCTTTCCCGCCAGCCGGTGAGCGATTCCGCCACCGGGTTCATGAAGGTGATACGCCCATCATGATCCGTGGCAATGACCCCATCGGCGATGGAATTCAGGGTCACCCGCAGGCTTTCCTTTTCATGGGCCAGGGAATGTTGCATGGCCCGTTCGGCGGTCACATCCCAGTTGGTCCCCACCATCAGCGGGATCTTGTCCGGGCCGATCAGGGTGGTTTCCGCCCGGGCGCGGATATAGCGTTCTTCCCCGGCAGGGGTGAGGATGCGAAATTCGCCGTCCAGCTCGCCCGGGGCCTGCATCACCTGTTGCAGACGGGGGCGCAGCAGGGCCAGATCATCCGGATGAATGCGGTCGTACCAGATTTTCAGGGTGCCATCCCCCTCCTGCCCGGGTTTGACGCCATACATCTCGTAGATGCGCTCATCCCAGTCCAGTCGGCCGGTGACGGTGTTGTACTGCCAGATGCCCACACCGCCGGCGGAAAGAGCCAGTTGCAGCTGACGACGGCTTTCTGCCAGGGCATGCTCCGCCTCTTTGGCGGCCTGGATATCCTCGCATTGAACGATCAGATAGCGAACACGCCCGTCCTCTGATACTCCGGCAATAGACAGGCGAACCCAGACCAGCTCACCGGTTCGGGTGATATATCGCTTTTCCAGCCGCAGGCTGTCGACCCGGCCGGACAGCAACGACCCCAGTTGCTGCAGATCATTCTGCAGGTCATCCGGATAGATCAACTGCTGAAACGAGCTCTGCAGCAGTTCCTCCTCCCGATATCCACTCAGCTGGCAAAGCGCCCGGTTTACCGCCAACCAGCGGCCATCCGGCCCCATCAACGCCATGGGAATGGCCGAATGCTCCATGGTCAGACGGTAGCGTTTTTCCCGTGCCGCTAGCACAGTTCGGGCGGCCCGCTCGCGGCGGAATAAAATGGCCACCAGGGCCAGCACCCCCATGGCTGCCCCAATCAGCAAAGCCTGCATGGTTCACGTCCGTTGTCGGTTATTGTTATCCCCTGCTCACTTTTTGAACTGGCCACTACGGACTTGCCAGCATCACCTGACAAAGCCGGAACTTTCACCGACAATTGGGTGACTATCAGTGAGCCTCTGACCCGAACATTTGTCCGGCTTGCTACTTGCTGGCCCGCTAAGGAGTATCGCCGACCCGGCTTTGCAGACCATGACGCTCCGCTACCGCGCCCTACAATGCCTGGCCCTGCTGTTCGTGGCCTTTGCCCTGTCCCAGCTCTGGTATCTGGGACAGGTCCTGCGCCTGCAGCACCACAACCCGCAAGGCAGTGCCTATATGGAGCGGGCCAAGGCCCAGGGACAGGTACAGCAATACTGGCGGGACTATGACCAGATCAGCGATTACCTGAAGCGCTCGGTACTGATTTCCGAGGATGCCCAGTTCACCAGCCACAGCGGCTTTGACTGGCAGGGCATCCGTTACGCCCTGCAACGCAATCTGGAAGCCGGCAAGCCGGTGGCTGGCGGCTCCACCATCACCCAGCAGCTTGCCAAGAATCTGTATCTCTCCGGCAAGCGCAGCTATGTGCGCAAGGTTCAGGAAGCCCTGATCGCCATGATGCTGGAAATGGGCCTGAGCAAACGCCGCATTCTGGAGCTCTATCTGAATGTGGCCCAGTGGGGCCACCAGATATACGGAGCGGAAGCCGCCGCCCGACATTATTTTCAGGTCAGCGCCGCCGACCTGAGCATGGTCCAGGCAGCACAACTGGCAGCCATGCTGCCGCGCCCCAACTACTACGATTTCAAGGGCCCCACCGATTACGTCCAACAACGGGCCCAATGGATTCAGGAGCAAATGGCGATAGTGCGCATTCCCGACCCGGGCAATCTGCCACTGCCCCCCGCCTCTGACCCGGAACACCGCCAAGGAACCTCGCGATGAAGCAGTTTGCAGTACTTTGTCTGACCAGCCTGACCCTGCTGGCCTGCAGCGACAACGACAGCACTCCGGTCTCACCGCCGGCCACCCAGGAAACCGGCAATCCGCTGGTGGGGGCCTGGCAAAACGGTGAACAGATACTGGTGCTGGAAGAAAACGGTGACTTTTATCTTCCCGCCGACGAGCAACGCCAGGGCCTGACCTGGGAAAACAACGATGGCACCTTCACCTTCCGCTATCTGGATAACAGTCGACTGGCCGTAGAGACCCAGAGTGCCAGCGGCGAACAGCAACGGAATACTCTCAGCCTGACCTCATCCACTCCTTCCAGCGAAGAGCAGGACCCCGACGCCCTCCCCCTGTTCAGCGGTGACTACCAACGGGCCAACAACGCTGTGGGCCACCTGAGTGGCAAGGTGGAACTGCCTGTGGAGAGCGAGCTCCCCGACAAGGCCGTGCTGACCGTATCCCTGCTCTCCAGCGACAACAACACCGTGATCCGTCGGCTGATGCCCCTTACCAGCGACGCAGACAGCGTGCCTTTTCGCCTCTATTACCCGGCCACCGCAGTGACCGCGGACAACACCTATCAGGTGAGCAGTCAGATCCTCTCCGATGGCGGCCTGTTCTTCCAGTCGGAGCCCACCCCCCTGACCGTTAACCAGAACCAGTTTGCGGATATCACCCTGCCGCTCAGTGCGGTGATGACCGCCAGCGAAACCCTGCGCGGCGCCCTGGTATACCAGTACGGCACCACCAGCCTGATGCTCTGCAATACCGATCGCCGCCTGCAGTTGGCTGGCCCCCAACGCGAGGACCTGATCGACGCCTACCGGGGTGCCCGCAACTACCCCCTGCAACCCCGCGTGGTCACTGTCAGCGGCCTGCTGCGCAAGGTGCCCGGCGAACAGGAAGGCAGCACCCAGAATGGCATCATTGTGGAAAGCTTTTCCCTGGAAAGCCGCAATGACAACTGCCGCCTGCCCCGCGCAGATCTGATCAACACCCGCTGGCAGCTCAGCGCTCTGGGCAACGAGATCCTGGACCCGGCCTCGCAGCAAGCGCCCTATCTGACCCTGGACAGCGAAGGCAAGGTCCGCGGCCATGCCGGCTGCAATGGTCTCAACGGGAGCTACCAGCACGACGACGACAGCCTGTCCTTCGGCGCCATTGCCACCACCCGCAAGGCGTGTCCTGACATGGAGGGAGAGCAGGCCTTCCTGCAGGCCCTGAAAGCCTCCCGCCAGTTCCGTATCGACGGCGAGTTGCTCACCCTGTTCGATGCCAACAACCAGCCCCTGGCCGGGTTCCAGGCCATCGCACTGTAACCGCCCGCTGGCGTGTCGGAGGGAACGATCATGCGTGTCCATTACCTGTCCCATGTGCCTTTCGAGCAACTGGGCGCCATGGAAACCTGGTTCCGGGAGCGTGACGTCAGTATCAGCCGATCACTGCTGTTTCAGGGCGACCCACTCCCTGACATCAGCGAGTTTGACGCACTGGTCGTCATGGGCGGCCCCATGGGAGCGGATGATGATTGCGACCATACCTGGATGGCGCCGGAAAAGGCCCTGATCCGCCACAGCATCGCCGCGGGCAAGAAAGTGCTGGGAATCTGTCTGGGCGCGCAACTGATAGCGCGCGTGCTGGGCGCCCCGGTAACCGCCAACCCGGACAAGGAAATCGGCTGGTTTCCGGTCTACCCCACCAGCGCCGGCCAGTCTGACAGCATCGGCAAACTGTTTGCCGGTGCCCCGCCGGTGCTGCACTGGCACAGCGACACCTTTGCCATTCCAGACGGCGCCGTACACCTGCTGGAAAGCAAAGGCTGCGCCAATCAGGCATTTCGTTACGGGGATAACGTGCTGGGCTTGCAGTTTCACCTGGAGCTGCAGACCGACAATGCCGCCGCCCTGTGCGATGCCTGCCCGGAGGATCTGGCCGACGGCCCCTGGGTGGAACCCCGCGCCAGCATGCTGGCGGACGGACAACGGTTTGAGGATGCCCGACAGTTGCTGGGGCGGGTGTTGAACGCCTTTCTGGGCTAGGCCGCCAAGTCTCACTAACCGCCCACCGTTGAAGCCGCACACCAACCCGGAGCGCGGCCTCTTCGCTTTCAGCTCACTCGACGCGAGCCCGCGTCGCTGTTAACTATTCACTATTAACTGTTCACTGCTTTCCTGCACCCGGCCCACCGCCGACAGGATCGCCTGCAAGGCAGCCGCAGTGGTATCCGCCGCGGTGGCCACGGCACTCTGCACCGTGTCCCCCACCTGCACCCGCACACAGGCCATGGCGTTGGCTTCGGTATTGTCACCCAATGAATACTCATCGAAGGACACTACCTTCACCTCGCCACCGATACGCCGGTTGAGCGCATCCACCAATGCCGACATGGCCCCATCTCCACGGCCGGACAACAGGGTCACCGGCTGGCTGGCATCGCCAATGCTGATCTGGGCCTGCACCTGGTCGTTGCTGCGGTTCAGGTCATAGGAGCGCAACATCCACCCCATGGGAACGTTCAGGTAATCACTGTTGAAGCGACGATGTACCCGCTCGCTGGTGATCTCGCCACCGTCTTCCTCCGCATCTTTCTGCACCACCCCGGCCAGTTCCTGCTGCAACCAGCGCGGCAGGTCGATACCGAAATCCCGCTCCAGCACGTGGGCGACACCGCCCTTGCCGGACTGGGAATTGATCCGCACCACTTCCTCGTAGCGACGGCCCACATCCGCCGGGTCGATGGGCAGATAGGCCACCTGCCAGATATCGCCTTCCTGGTAGCGGGCCAGGCACTTGCGGATAGCATCCTGATGACTGCCGGAGAAAGCGCTGAAGACCAGATCGCCCGCATAGGGATGGCGCGGGTGGGTCTGGATATCGGTGATCTCCTCCACCAGGGCAACAATCTCCTTCATCCGCGAAAAGTCGATTTGCGGATCGATGCCCTGGCTGTACAGGTTCATCCCGGCGGTGACCAGATCCATGTTCCCGGTCCGTTCGCCGTTGCCCAGCAAGGTGCCTTCCACTCGATCCGCACCGGCCATGACAGCCATTTCCGCCGCCGCCACACCACAGCCCCGGTCATCGTGGGTATGCACGCTGATGATCACGTGCTCACGATACTGAATGTTCTCATGTACAAGCTCTACCTGGTCGGCAAACACATTGGGCGTGCTCACCTCCACCGTGGCCGGCAAGTTGATGATCACCCGCTGACCCTGGTCCGGGCGCCATACCGCATTCACCGCATCGATCACTTCGATGGCGAAATCGGTTTCCGTGGCACTGAAGGTTTCCGGGGAATACTGGAAGCTCCAGTGGGTTTCCGGCTGCTTCTCGGCACAGGCTTTCACCCAGCCGGCAGCACGCTCGGCAATGGCCTTGCAGCCGGCCTTGTCCACGCTGAACACCTGCTCGCGGAAGGTGGGCGAGGTGGCATTGTAGATATGCACGATGGCATTTTTTGCGCCCTTGAGTGACTCAAAGGTGCGGGCAATCAATTCTTCCCGGGCCTGGGTGAGCACCTGAATGTGCACGTCATCCGGCACCAGGTCTTCCTCAATCAGGGCCCGGCAGAAATCAAAATCAATCTGGCTGGCCGAGGGGAAGCCCACCTCGATTTCCTTGAAACCCAGCTCCACCAGCATCTGGAAGAAGCGGCGCTTCTGCGCCACGGACATGGGCTTGATCAGCGCCTGGTTGCCATCACGCAGATCCACCGCCGCCCACAGCGGCGCTTTCTCGATACGCTGACTGGGCCAGCGACGGTCGGGTTTGTCGATGACAGGAAAGGGCTGGTATTTGCGATGATCAAAGCTCATGTCGAATCCTCAAACGAAAAAGGGGCATGGCCTGCCCCCCGGGTGAACTCCTAATCCAATCCGAAGGGTGTCGGCAGGATTGGACTAACAACTCGTTGTCTGTGATCTCGGGTATCGATCAGCGCGCCGGTAGGCACGGATGGCAGCGAAGAGTGGCGGCCCGCTTTTGACGGTTCGCATCATCGCCCCACGAGAGATACTTTACGGCAGCAAACCGGCAATGTGCTTGCTTTTTTCATCCATAATTGGCTTTATTGGCAATAATATTGCGCAAAAAATGCAAAACAGGACGGATATCATCATGAGCAAGCAGGCATTGGCAAAACTGGACCGCACCGACCTGCGCATCCTGGAAGCGCTGCAGCACAACGGCGGGCTGACCAACCAGCAGCTGGCGGAAACCGTGGGGCTGTCCCCTTCCCCCTGTTCCCGGCGGGTACAGAAGCTGGAAGCTGCTGGCATTATTCTCAAGAGGGAGACCGTGCTGGACGCACGCAAACTGGGCCTGGACCTGACCGTGATCATCCAGATCAGCATGGACCGCCATACCCCGGAACGCTTTGCGAATTTTGAGGAAAAGGTCGCCAGTTACCCGGAAGTGCAGCAGTGCTACCTGGTCACCGGCCAGGAGGCCGACTATCTGCTGAAAGTGGTGGTGCCGGATATCGATGGCTACCAGCATTTCCTGCTCAACAAGATCACCCGCATCGAAGGGGTCAGCGGTGTGCATTCCAGCTTTGTCATGCGGCGGGTGGTGGATACGGCGGCGTTGCCGTTGAATTATGTTGAAACGTAGCTCTCGCACTCGCAAACCCTGACTCCCTTGTAGGAGCACCTCTTGAGGTGCGAACAGACGCAATACAACGATTAGGGATGAAACAGCAGCACGTCCAGAATGCATTGCCATCGGCCTACCGCCTCCTTCGCCAAGGCTCGGATTCGCACCTCAAGAGGTGCTCCTACCGTTGCTTCGTGGCCAGGCCGTTGTCATGCGTCAAGCGACGCGCCTACAGATAGCCCGGCCCAAACTGATATGCTGGCATCATCGACCGCGTTGAATTGCGAGACCATGAAAAACCTGCTGATCGTCGCCCACGCCCCCTCACCGAACACGCTGAAGCTCCGTGACGCTGCCGCCCGGGGCGCTGGTCATGAGGATATCGAGAACGTGTCCGTGACCGTAAAGGCACCGCTGGAAGCAGGGCCCGAGGATGTGATGGCCTGTGATGCCATCCTGCTCGGCACCACCGAAAACCTGGGCTACATGAGTGGCGCCCTGAAGGATTTTTTCGACCGCAGCTACTACCCGGTTCTGGAAGAAAAGCAGGGCCTGCCCTGCGCCCTCTATATCCGCGCCGGCCAGGACGGCACCGGCACTCGCCGGGCGGTGGAAAGCATCGTTACCGGCCTCCGCTGGAACTGGGTGCAGGACCCGATGGTGCTGCGCGGTGACTGGCAGGATGATTTCGAGCAACAAGCGGAAGAGTTGGGGATGTATCTGGCGGCGGGGCTGGATGCGGGGATCCTTTGAGCTACAAGCTGCAAGCCTCAAGCTACAAGGCGCGAGCTGGGCCAGTGGTAACGTAAACGCTCTGCCCGCGCACCTCGCTCTTTCTGACTTACTTCAAAAGCTCCAGCGCAAGATTGATGAGCGGGTTTGAGGCCAGATGTACGCAGCCAATCTTTGATCGCGGACTCAACGCTCTCACCACCTGATACCCCAACCCGCGCCTTGTAGCTTGAGGCTTGCAGCTTGCAGCTGCTTCTAGCCTTTGCCCTTGTTCACCATGGCCGCCAAAACTGCCTTGGCCTCATCCCCCTGCAGCATCTCGCCAAACAGCGCCAGATCTTCCTCCAGCACATCCTGCAGCGGCTTGCTGATCGCCTGGCGCATCAGGCGCTTGCTCTCTCGCAGGGCCCGGGGCGGTTTCTTTGCCAAGGTGGCCGCCCAGCCGCGAGCGGTGGCTTGCAGTTCCTCACGGCTCACGACCTTGGCGATCAGGCCGGCCTCGAAGGCTTCCTGTGCCAGCATGGGCTCGCCCAGTAGCAACATGCGGGCAGCCCGCTGGTAGCCCAGCCAGTCCGGCAACAGCTTGGCAGAACCGGCTTCCGGCACCGCGCCAAGATCCGCAAAGGGCGTAATAAACTTGGCATCCTCGGACGCCACCACCATGTCCATGTGCAGCAACATGGTGGTGCCGACGCCCACCGCATTGCCCTGCACAGCGGCCACCACCACTTTCGGGAAGGCATAGATGGCCTTGATGAAATTGGCTGCCTCGCCCACTTCACCGGGCTTGGCATTGAGGAAGTCCACCAGGTCGTTACCGGCGCTGAAGGATTTGCCTTCGGCGGCAAACAGCACCACGCGGATGTCGTCGCTTTCCTCTGCCACGTTCAGCAGGGCAATCAGATCCCGGTACATGGCGCCGGTGAGGGCGTTCAGTTTGTCCGGGCGGTTCAGGGTAATTTCCATCACCGATTCGGTGTGAGTCACTAGAATCAGATCACTTTCCAGTGTCGGCAAGATCACGACAGCTCTCCCAATCATTATTTGTCGGGCAAGGCTAGCCGCCCGCACCGTCCATGCCAAGGACGAATCCCGACAAAGGGTATTGACCGGCTGGTCAAAGCACCTTAAAAAAGCGCACCTCTTCTGAGATCGTCTCCGTGAAACTGATCACTTTCGATCCTTTCCGCACCCTGGGTCTGGCCGGCGTGCGGTATATCAAGCCGGAACACATGAACCAGCATCGCGACGCCCTGGCGGAAGCGGACTGGTTGCTGTTCCCTGGCTACTGGCAGATCAACAGCCTGCATTACGTGCTCAAGCGGCCGATCTTCCCCAGCCTGAGTAGCTACCACCTCGGTCATGACAAGGTGGAGATGACCCGCGCCCTGCAGACTGCTTGCCCGGAGCATGTGCCAGAGACGCTGATTCTGGCATCCGACAAGTACGGCATCGCCCAGGTCCTGGACCAGTGGCGTTTTCCGTTTGTGGCCAAGTCGGTCCGGTCCAGCCAGGGCATGGGGGTCTATCTCATCGAGAACCGTCAGCAACTACTGGACTACGCTGAGCGAGAATCCGTGCTGTATATCCAGAAGCTGCTACCGATCGTACGCGACCTTCGTGTGGTGGTGGTCGGCGAACAAGTGGTGGCCAGCTACTGGCGTGAGGGAGTGGGCTTCCTGAATAACGTGAGCCAGGGAGGGCGTGTACGCACCGACCTGACAGTGCCGGACAATGCGATTTCACTGGTGGAAGGCATGGCTCGCTATCTGGGCATCAACCATGCCGGGTTCGACGTGGCCATGGTGGATGGCCACCCCTACATCCTGGAATTCAATCGCCTGTTCGGCAATACCGGCATCCCGGATCTCAACCAGCGGGTGCAGCGTGCCATGAGCCACTACCTGCTGGGGGATCCGTCTTCGCCGCCCTCTTCGGACAACAAGGTCTCCGCCTGAGTCCGAAGCAGGCTCTGGTAGCGGTGGGCCAGCTGTTCCACCGGCTGTAATCGCACCTTGTGGTCACCGGCGGTGACCACCTGGGCCTTCTCGGGTTGATACAGGGCTTTCACATCCAGCTCGGTGGCGGCCAAATGCCCTTCCGGGACATTAAGCCGACCAGGCACCCCGGCCACGCACAGGGACCAGGCTTCCTGCTGGTCTCCATCAATGGTCACCAGCGCCTTGAACTCCAGTGCCGGCTTGCCCTGCTGCTTGCGCAACGGGGCCAGCAGGCGCACCACCCGCAGAAACAGAAGACCGGCACAGAGTGCTGAAAAGGCACAACGAGACGCCGGCTCCTGGTAGAAAAACAGCCCGGCCTGATCCCCCACCTTCTGGCCAACCCGGCCACCGTAGATACCTGCCACCTTGTCGAGAATTCGCTGATAATCCGCCAGCACCTCGACCATGGCCGCCTGGGTATATCGCTGACGAATGTGTTCGAAATTGACGATGCTCAGGCGCAGCTGGGCCAGCGGCTCAGCCCCTTCCGGCAGGGGCTCGGTCAGTGCCTGTCTTGATGCCGGCGTGGCCAGCGGAGACGGTGCCGGCGCCTCTGCCGGAGCCGCTGCTGCAGGTTCCGGCGGCGCTGGCACCAGGCGTTGCTGGATCAGCGCCGCCGCCACTCGCAGCAGCATCAGGCACAATACCGCCAGCACAAATCCGGCTTCCAGGCGCTGGCGCGGCAGGGCACTGGTATCCCCCAGCAAGGTCAGCGTGCCTGCGAGCTCACCATCGGGCAGCGCCACCGGCACCGAGATAACCAGATCGGAACGAGACACCCCGGTCAGACCCACCTGGATATCGGCCGCATCCTGAAAACGCACACCGGCCACCGGGGCCAGCTGCACGGTTTCCCGGCCGATCAGGTTAATGCTGATGGAGTCATCGCTGGCCAGGGCCTCGGCCGCCCGGCGGGCGGTCTGCTCGGCCAGCGCCTGCAGCTGTATCTTGCGCTCCTGCTCCAGACGCGCGGAGAAGTGCTCAAGAAAATAGACACCGACCACCAGCATGGCCAGCAGCATCAGGATCAGCTCGCGCAGCAGGCTGCGCTGTTGCCGAATCCATGGCCGCCATTGTTCCCACAGGGTCATAGAGTTGCATTCCGTAGTATTGCGCTCGCGCGCAGTATAGCGTGACAAACCAACAGGGCGTTGACCGAATCGGCGAACCTTAGCAGCGATGGTGCATCAGCGGACGATTGGCAATGTAAAACATCGCCAATTCCTGATCCCCCAAGACACTGCCGCATGCGGTACCATTTCTGCTACCCTTACGCGGTTTTCGCGGGAGCCACAGCTTCCGCGCTCCGCTTGTCCAGACTTGCCCCCGGGAGCCCATGCGTGCGCGAGATCATTCTGATTCAGGTATCCGGCAGTGACCGCCCCGGTCTGACCGCCGCTTTCACCCGGATTCTGGCCCGTTATCGGCTCAATATCCTGGATATCGGCCAGGCCGTGATCCATGACACCCTGTCGCTGGGTATCCTGGTGGAAACTCCGCCGGACGCGGAATCCTCAGCGGTGCTCAAGGATCTGTTATTTGAAGCCCACAAGCTGAACATCAATGTGCGCTTCCGTCCCATTGATGAGGACCGCTATGAAGAATGGGTGGCTGGCCAGGGCAAGGACCGGCACATTATCACCCTGTTGGCGCGCAAGATTACCGCTGAGCAACTGTCCGACGTGACCGCCACGGTGGCAGACAACGGCCTCAACATCGATAGCATCGCCCGCCTCTCCGGCCGGGTGCATCTGGAGGGAGAATCCCTCAACGAGGACAGCCGCGCCTGTATCGAGATTTCCGTGCGCGGAGAACCGAAGGACGGCGAAGCCATGCGCGCGGCCTTCCTCAACATTGCCAACGAACGCAACCTGGACATCGCCTTCCAGCGAGACAGCGCCTTCCGCCGCAACCGGCGTCTGGTGGTGTTTGATATGGATTCCACCCTGATCCGTTCCGAAGTGATCGACGAGCTGGCCATGGAGGCCGGGGTGGGCGAAGAAGTGGCGGAAATCACCGAGCGCGCCATGCGCGGCGAACTGGATTTCAATGAGAGCTTCAAGGCCCGGGTGGCCCTGCTCAAGGGGCTGGATGAAGGCGCCCTGGAGCGGGTACGCGAACGCATCCAGCTCACCGAAGGGGCGCAACGGCTGATCAGCACCCTGCGCGCCCTGGGCTACCGCACGGCCATCCTGTCCGGCGGTTTCACCTGGTTCGGGCAATGGCTGCAACAGTTGCTGGGCATCGACTATGTCTACGCCAACGAGCTGGAAATCGAGAACGGCCAGGTCACTGGCCGGGTGGTCGGCCAGATCGTCAATGGCCAGCGCAAGGCCGACCTGCTCAAGCAGATCGCCACCCAGGAAGGCATCAGCCTGGAACAGGTGATCGCCGTGGGCGACGGCGCCAACGACCTGCCCATGCTCGGCGAAGCCGGCCTGGGCATCGCCTTCCGCGCCAAACCCCTGGTAAAACAAAACGCCGAACAGGCCATCTCGACCCTGGGCCTGGACGGGATTCTCTATCTGATCGGGGTCAGGGACAAGGATCAGGCGGAGCTGCTTAAGAGCAATTAATAGTTAATAATTAATAATTCGCGGTTTTGGTCTGTCTTTTCTGAAACGCAAGAGGCCGCGCCCATAGCTTGGGCGCGGCCTCTTATGTTTAAAGACAAGGCAAAGCTGTTTTGCGCAACTATTAATTATTCATTATTAACTATTCATTGCCTTTCTACGCTGACTCCGGAATTTGCAACGAATCCATCGGTGCCTGCAGATAGTAGCCCTGCAGGTAATCCACTCCACCCAGGCTCCACAGGGCCTGCATCTGGGCGGCGGATTCGACGAAACCTACCACGGTCCTGCGGTTGCTTTCTTTTACCTGTTTGACGATATCGGTGAGCCGTTGGCGGCCTTCCGCCTTGGACACGTCCTGGGTGAAAGAGCCTTCGAATTTCACCATGGTGGCCGGAATATGCTGGAACAGCTTGAACGGATCCAGGCCGCCGCCAAAGCGACTGATGGAGATACCGCAACCGGCACTTTTCATCTTCTCGGCAAACACGCCCGCCTGTTTCAGGTAGGTGGTGGCATCGCCCTCGGTTAGCTGGAAGGTCAGCCGTGAACCATCCATCTTGGCCGCACGCATGGCCTTGAGCAGCCAGTCCGCCAGGGATGCATCCGCCAGGGAGCCCCCGTTGATGTTGAACACCAGCTTGACCGGCTCACTCATCGCAGCCGCCGCCCGCATGGCGTTGAGCACCACCCAGCGATCAATCTTGCCCACCAGGCCCTGCTCAGCGGCCACCGGCATGAACTCCCCGGCTTCCATGGCTTCACCCTGCTTCTGCGGCAGATCCACAAACACCTCGAAGAGATGCTCACTGTCATCTTCAAGGTTCATCAGCGGTTGATAATGCAGTTTGAAACTGCCTTGCTCCAACGCCTGACGCAGCAACATGACAATGGCTTCGGAAGAGCCCGCAGCCACCTCGTCCATGGGATCATGCACCTTGATGCTGTTGCCCTGGCCACCGTTTTCCCGCTGAGCCTGGTTACAGCATTTCAGTGCCGTGGTAAGGGTGCCCTGGCCACTGCGGGCATCCTCGCGAACAAAGGCGACCCCCACACTGGCCGTCACATGGATCGTCTTGGCCGCCACTTCCGGCATCAGCCCTTCAATACCGGCGCGCAGACTCTCGGCCAGTGCCTCGGCCTCATCGGTATCCGCAACCGGCAACAAGACGGCGAAATCCTCACCGTCTACCCGGGCCAGTTTGGCATCTCCCACCTGGCCACCCAGCCAGTTGGCAACCGCGCGGAGAATATCATCGGCACCATCGATACCCACCGAAGACTGGTGTTGCTCAAAGTCGTCCAGGCGGAGATACAGCACCGTCGCCAGTTGTCCTTCGCGAGCCGCCTCGGCCACCGCATCATCAAGCTGGTCCATAAACCACTTGCGGGCAAACAGGCCGGTAACCTGGTCTTTCTGGCTCATTTCCTGGAGCCGTTCCTGCATTTCGCTCTCGTCCACGCCGCCGGCGCGAATCACGATCTGGGTGCAGGCCTCACCATCATAGGTGCTGGGCGAGAAGGTAAAGGACGCATCAAACTCTTCGCCATCGGTATTGACGCCCTTGCATTCCAGTTCCTGGGTCTGGCTTTCATCCTGGGCACGACTACGCAGTAGCTGTTTGAGCTTGTCATGGTCCGCCGCCGACACCATGTCCATGATGGGAACGCCGGCCAGATCGTCAGCGCTCTCATAGCCAAACAGCTCCACATAGTTGTCGTTGGCGTGAATATGCATGCCATCGAGCACATAGGCGATGGCGTCACGACTCTGATCCATCAACAGGGCCAACCGCTTTTCCGCATCGTGACGGGCAATCTCGGAGTGCTGGAGCTCCTTGCGCAGACGCAGGTTCTCGACCACCCGGTCCACCATCAGGGTAAGCATATCCCTGTCATTGCCGGGCACCACGCCGCTGGCCCCCTGCTGAAGGGCCGCCTTTACGGTATCGGCAGAAAAGGTATTTTCCAGCAGGATCACTGGCACCGCCTTGCCCAAACGCTTGAGGTGGGCCATGGCAGATTCAAAACTGCCATCGCCGAAGGAAGGCCTGCACAGCATCAACTCCCAGGCGCCACCTTTCAACGCGCGCAGCAAATCATCTTCGCCCAGGGCCAGTTGTGCCCGGGTTGCCCGGCCGGCATTGCGCAGCATATTCATCAGCTGCTCGGCCTCATCTTGGGAATCATGGGCGATCAGTAGGCGGAGATTGTCCAGGGCATAGCTCATGGTGTGACGACTCATACTGTTTTCGTACGGCTTACCATTGTGCCTGACAACCTTGTCTTGGCAACTTTCCCACAGAAAAAGAGAGAACTGACCGACCTTTCCGGGGAAAGCCGTCTTCTTTTCCGTCTTTTCTGATTATGGAAAGCCGCCCGGCCAATGGCAGAAAACCATCACACAGCATCCTCGCTGTGGCCTTGATAACGGGTCAGAAACGCAACGTCGCGTCCCATTGAATCCTTACAGAGTGGACCAGATAGAATCCAGATCCCCTTCATCATTATCGCTTGCCGGCCTCACCGGTGTGGGGGTTGCCATATCGCGGAATGGATACTGGCTGAACCCGGACGCCCCCTGGGTGCGACGCAACAACTGTACACGACGGGGCTCGCCAGCCTCTACCAGCTCCACTTTGACCCCCTCATTGAAACCCACCGTGGGCAACAACAGGGTGGCGGGCTGACCGACGCCGGCCAGCTCAGGCAACAGGATGGCGCGCATGAAATCACTGTCTTCACCCTGCTTGCGCAGAGCCCGGGCAGCCACCGGCCGCCCTCCGGGAGCCAGTAATTCCACCCCGAAGCGGGCACCATGGTTGGGTAGCTGGGTCACCCAGCGCACCACCGCCAGCATCCAGTGGCTGTCCGGGTGGTCCCGCAATCCCAGTAATTCGCCGGTACGCATCAGGCTCGGCGTATTCCCCTGCCAGGACAGGCAATAGCCGCCGGGGCTGGCATTGACCTTCTGGCAGTGATAACTCTCCGGCAAGGTCGCTTCGCTGCGAAGAGAGGAATCCGGCTTGCCGATATCAATGGTTTCATTGGGAAAGTCGGATTGATAGGCCGTCGCCCAGGGGTCTTCCTTCTGCTGCTTTTGCCGGCTACTGACTTTGATATTGCGCAGGAAAGGATTGTTTTCTTCCCCCTCGCCCATCACCGACAAGCTGCCTCGCTCAATCAGGGTTTCAAACGGCACCTTGCCGGAAAGGAAATAGTGCACCCCCACCAGTCCAAAGCACAGTTCGACCTCACCGCTTTCAGCCATGCGCTTGAAGGCCCGCTCCGTCAGCGCCCCCCACACCTGCTGCAGGTGGGACATCATGCTTTCATCCAGACCTTTGGGAACCTGCAGATCGCTCTCCTCGGGGTCATCTTTCCAGGCACTGATTGCCTGCACCAGCCGGACGGAATCGATATAGCGCCAGCTGTCCGTCGCCTGGGAGGCATGGGTGCGGTAAATGGGAGGACGGTCCGCCTGGAGGTCGAACACGAAGAGGTCTTCATCATCACTGGCGGTCTTGATCTCGATCAGGTCCCCCCAGGTGAATGCGGCCTTGTACAAGGCCGCCAGTTCCTGTTGACGTAACTGATTGGGCTTGGCGGTGGCCAGCAACAAGCAACGGGCATAGGCAGACTGGATACTGGAATTGCCTTTTTCATCATCCACCGGCGTCGCGGAAATGCCGTGCAGTTCCGCCAGCAGATAAAGCTGGTGCAGTTCCAGCCACAGGTGGCGAGGGCTGGGAAAATACAACTGATAACAACGCAACAGGGTATCGCCAAGGGCGCTGATGGCGCGATGAATTGCCATGGTCACCGCACGCCGGACTGCCTTGTCCTTCAGCTTGCGCATGCCTCGCACCGCCACCAGTTTATAGCCGTTGGCCAGATGCCCTTGCAGGGCCTGAGCCAGACTGGCCACTCGCCGCGCCTTGTCCGGTAATACCAGGGATTGATTCAGGTAATGTTTCTGCAGGGAATCACTGACATGCAAAATGGAAGGACGAACCACTTCCAGCAACTGGAAACGCTGTTTGGAATCGATTTGCAGCCGGTTCAGTTCCTGAATGAACTGATAAAGCTGACGAGCCGTTTCCCCCATGTTCATGATCGGGAGAGCGTCGACCCACTGTTGCAGCTTTTTCGGCTGATCAGCGCCAAGTGTCAGGTGCGGCAAATCCTGCTCGGGCAGTTTCAAGCGCACCGTCTGGGCTGGTTGCTCCATTGAAGATAATCCTTATCCCGGTGGCACCCAGATAGGGAACCCTTAACGATTTCTTTAGCGTTTGCTATGCAAGGAATTGTTAAGGGTTCCCTCTAGTTATTAAGTATTAGTTCTTGTTTTGCATGTGTCCTTCGTCACATGACTTTACGATACCGTTACAAGCCTGTAAACGTTGTGTTGGCAGCGACAGACGGATGCTCTAGCCCGCCAATACGGTCTTTGCCGGCTTCCCCGGCTCTTCCCGTGACAACCTCGGCACCAGAAAGCCGGGTAAGCGGCCACGCAGCTGCTCATGAAGTTGCATAGCGCGCGAATCTGCCACGGCAAAATGCGCCGCCCCCTGCACGGCATCCAGTTGATGCAGGTAATACGGCATCACACCCGCCTCATGGAGGCGATCCGACAACGCTTCCAGCGTATCAACACAATCATTCACTCCGGCAAGCAACACACTCTGATTCAGCAGGGTGATCCCTTCACGCCGCCACTGACGGCAGCGCTCCACCAGCGCAGGACTGATTTCCCGGGGATGATTGGCATGCAGTACCAGGGCCGTCTGCCAGCGGGGGGCCGACAGCAATGTCAGCAACGATTCATCCAGCCGTTCCGGAATCACTACCGGGGTACGGCTGTGAATGCGCAGCCGACGCAGATGGGGAATCTCCGCCAGCGCCGCCAGCAGTTCCTGTAAACGGCGATTGTTCAGGGTCAGGGGGTCGCCGCCACTGAGGATCACCTCGCGGATATCCGGGCGTGACGCCAGCCATTCCAGCGACTGATCCCAACGCTTGCCGCTGAGGTGACTCTGATAGGGAAAATGCCGGCGAAAACAGTAACGGCAGTGGACTGCGCAAGCGCCGGTGACCACCAGCAGTGCGCGGCCATGGTACTTGTGCAGTAGACCGGGAACCGGAGTGTGGGCAGCTTCCTCCAGCGGATCACTGCTGTATCCCTCCTCCTCGCGCAGCTCCGCCGGCACACTCATCACCTGCCGCAACAGCGGATCATCCGGGTTGCCCGGCTCCATCAGGCGCACATAACCACGGGGCACACGCAGGGGGAAATCCTGCGCCGCTTCCAGCATCTCGGGCAGGGATTCCGCCTCCAGCTGAAGCAGGCCGAGAAGCTCCGCCGGATCAGTAATCAGGTCCGCCTGCTGGCGCTGCCAGCCGGGCAACTCCCAACCGTCCCTTTCCTGCGTTATCATGGGGGTCTGCTGATGTTTCATTTGCGTCTCTGCTGGAGTTCATTTTTTCGTCCGGCAAGGCGGAAGGCGTGCGGCATAGTCTTTCATATGTAAGTGACTGACAACGCAGCTGGGCGGAAAAAGGGGCCCAGCCCTTCGGGTTGTGCCTGCAAGCGCACCACTCGTCGTTACAAGTCGTTCATTTGAATAAAACCAAACATCTCTCCTTGTGCCTAGATTGGTACGCTTGCAGGCACAACAGAGACGCAAATGAAACATTAGCAAACCCCGCACCCTCTGCGACGCCATACATCAACCTTTGGAACAACATTTATGGCCAACTATTCTACCAGTGAATTCAAGTCCGGCTTGAAAGTGATGCTCGATGGCGACCCCTGCGCCATCATCGAGAACGAATTCGTCAAGCCCGGCAAGGGGCAGGCGTTCAGCCGTGTCAGACTGCGCAACCTGAAAACCGGCAAAGTCTGGGATCGCACCTTCAAGTCCGGCGACTCCCTGGAAGGCGCCGACGTGATGGATGTGTCCATGCAGTACATCTTCAGCGATGGCGAATTCTGGCATTTCATGGATCAGACCACCTTCGAACAGAAGCAGGCCGACGATGCCGCCGTGGGCGATGCCAAGAAGTGGCTGAAAGAGGAAGACATCTGCGAGGTCACCCTCTACAACGGTGAACCCCTGTCCGTCACCCCGCCAAACTTCGTGGAACTGCAGATTGTGGAAACCGATCCGGGCCTGAAAGGCGACACTGCCGGCACCGGCGGCAAGCCTGCCACCCTGAGCACCGGCGCTGTCGTCCGTGTGCCGCTGTTCGTACAGGAAGGCGAGATCGTCAAGGTAGACACCCGCACCGGCGATTACGTGGGTCGCATCAAGAACTAGTCGTGACCGACTGGCAACCCACCGCCTCCCTGGCGGCCATCAAGGCGCGCGCCGAGCTGCTGAGCACGGTGCGCGCTTTTTTTGCTGCCCGCCAGGTGCTGGAAGTGGACACGCCGCAACTGGCCCGCTTCGGCGTCAGCGATCCGCACATCCAGTGCATCGCCGTGCCCGGCTACGGCTATTTGCAGAGCTCACCGGAATACCACATGAAGCGGCTGCTGGCCGCTGGCAGCGGCGCCATCTACCAGATCTGCAAAGCCTACCGGGATGGCGAAGCCGGCGGCCGCCACAATCCGGAATTCACCATGCTGGAATGGTACCGGCCCGGCTTCGAACTGAATGATCTGGTGCAGGAATGTCTGGCGTTATTCGCCGAGCTCTTTCCCGACGCCCACTCAAAGACCTACCGCTTCCGCGACCTGTTCCGCCACGTCACCGGCCTGGACCCTCTCACCGCCAATGATTCAGACCTGATCGCCCATGCTGAATCCCGGGGCGCACCGAAAGGCCTGAACAAGACCGCCGCCGTGGACTACCTGATGGCCACCCGGATAGAAGACGCGCTTCCCGCTGAACAGCTTTCCGTGGTCACCGACTTCCCCGGCTGGGCCGCCGCCCTGGCACAGACCCGTACGGACAACGATGGTGTCACCGTCGCGCAACGCTTTGAAATCTATTATCGGGGCCTGGAACTGGCCAATGGGTATCAGGAGCTGACCGATGCGGGAGAACAAAAGCGACGCTTTGAACAGGACAATATTCAGCGTGAGGCACATGGCCTGAACCCCATGGACGCCGACCCCTATTTGCTCGACGCCATGAACGCCGGCCTGCCCGCCTGCAGCGGCGTCGCCATGGGCGTGGAGCGACTGTTGATGGCACAACAGGGCAGCGGCAAAATCCACGACATCATCGCCTTCCCCTGGCCCCGCGCCTGAACGCCCCGCCGTAGGAGCGTCGCTGGCGGCGCGATTCCAGAGCAAGGATCAAAAAAACCGTTCTCCACAGAACACACAGAGAAAACCTGCTTCTTCTCGGTGAATTTTGTGGGCTCTGCCGTAAACCATCTTTTCCGGTTTTGGGTTATCGCGCCGCGAGCGACGCTCCTACGGCGAAATCCCGGCACGGGAAGCCATAAAAAAGCCGCCCCAACTTCCGGGCGTGGCCTCTTTCCTTTCAGCTCGCAACACGATCGCCCGCGTTGCAACTTTTAACTTGCAACTGCCCTTACGCCACCGCCGGCTGCGCCACTGAATTCGCTCTGGCCGCCGTCTCCGCAATCAGGTCGCCAATCCGGTCAATGGCTGACGGCGGGAAGTCGTGGCCCATGCCGGGAATAATCACCAGCTTGGCGCCGCGAATATGGCGGGCGGAGGCCTTGCCGCCGGCGGGACGGATCAGCGGGTCGGCGCCGCCGTGGATCACAGTGGCCGGACAGCGGATCTGTTTAAGGTGTTTGGTCAGGGCACCAGTGGCCAGCACGGCCAGGAACTGATTGCGAATCCCGCGCGGGTTGATGCCGCGGGCCCAACACTCCCGATACATGGCTTCCAGTTCGTCACGGCCCTGGGGCAGGGTGCCGGCCAGCTTGCCCATCATCTCCAGACCAAACGCCACAAACTGGTCTTCCGTTTCCACCTTCACTCCGGGGGCCACCAGGGTCTTGAGGGCGGCGGGTTTTGGTAACGGCAGGTAGGGGCTGTTGTTACTGGACATGATGGAGGTCAACGACAGCACCCGGTCAGGATGGGTGGCCGCCATCAACTGGCTGATCATGCCACCCATGGAGGCACCCACAAAATGCGCCCGTTCGATGTTCAACGCATCCAGCAGCCCCACGGTGTCGGCCACCATGTCGTGCAGGGTATAGGCACTGTCTACCGACATCCCCACGGTATAACGCAGCAACGCCACCAGCGGCCCCTGCTTGAACGGTTTGCGAATGCGGGTGGATTTGCCCACATCCCGGTTATCGAAACGGATCACCCGATAGCCACGCTCAACCAGGATATCCAGCAGCGGTTCCGGCCAGAACACCATCTGTGCCGAGAGCCCCATGACAAAGACAATGGGCTCCCCGTTTTCCGGGCCACGACTCTCGTAAAAAAGCTCGATTCCGTTACTGCTCACCGTGCCAGACTGCATATGTGACCTCTTCTTTGTTCTACTGCGAGCTGCTCAACATAGAAAAGCTCCAGGCAAACCACAAGCATACCCACTCCGATTGGCCCGATGGCCCCTTACACAGTGATGGCACGCCACAGCATATCGAACAGCACCCCGTGCTGATCCGCCATGCGGCCGGGGCGACCCCGGAGCAGGTGCATCTGGGAAATGCGCAACAAGACCCCGTAAAAGAAGTCCAGCAGGATCGGCGTGGCCACCTGACTGTTGAGGATGCCCTGCTCCTGACCCTCGCGCAGCACACTCAGGAACAGCTCGGTCAAGCGCTGCTGCCCCGGGGTGGTATCGCTGCCCCAGCGGCCCGGGTACACCGAGTTGATCATCATCCGGCCCATCTGCGGATTGCGGTCGAAAAAGTCCAGCACCACCCAGAACACCTTGCTGAGCCGATCGCGGAAGGTATCAATGCCGGCCAGGTGATCCAGCATACGCTCAGCCAGTTGCTCCAGGCCGTGATGCAGGCAGGCGCTGAGCAGCGCCTCTTTGCTTCCCTGCGTCTCATCACCGTAGTAACGGTACAGGGTCTGCAGGCTGCAGCGGGCAGCGCGGGCGATTTGCTGCAACGTCACCTGATGGAATTCCGAATCCGCAAACACCTGTACGGCAGCCCATTCAATGCGCTGCCGCACCGCCGGGTCCTGGCGGGATTCGGGAAGCACTGCCGTCCCGTTTTTCACCGGTTCATTTCCTTTCACTGTAATTATTATTACACCACTGTCAGACAGCGTCCGCTGCGACGTTGACTCACTGCCAAGAGCCTTCTAGTCTCGACACACTTTGTCACCATTCAATGTCACATTTTGTGTAATAAAAATTACACCGTGACCGGCAACCCCTGCAAGGAGTCTGGAATGCCTGTTCGCAAAATGAAGCTGGCCGGCCGCAGCGGCCGCGTGGCCGTGGTGGATGGTCTGCGCACCCCGTTCGCCCGGATCGCCACCCACTATAAAGACCTGAACGCCATCGACCTGGGCGCCATGGTCGTGAAAGAACTGATGGCCCGCAACAACCTGGACCAGCGCGATATCGAGCAACTGGTATTCGGCATGACGGTGATGATCCCGGAAGCCCCCTTTATCGCCCGGGAAATCGCCCTGGCGCTGGGGATGAATACGGTGGACGCCTACTCCATCACCCGCGCCTGTGCCACCAGCTTCCAGACCGCCGCCAGCGTGGCCGACAACATTGTCGCCGGTTACACCGACGTGGCTATTGCCGGCGGCACCGACTCCACCAGCTGCGCCCGGGTGCCGCTGTCCTCCGAACTGAGCGCCGTGCTGCGCGATGTGAGTTTTGCCAAGAGCATGAAAGATCGCATCAAGCTGCTCAGCCAATTGAAGGCCAAAGACCTGCTGCCCCAGGCGCCGTCCATTACCGAATACTCGGTGGGCGAAACCATGGGCGAAAGCACCGAGAAAATGGTCAAGAAATGGGGCATCAGCCGCCAGGAACAGGACGATCTGGCCCATGCCTCCCACAGCAATGCCGCCCGCGCCTGGGCGGAAGGCCGTCTGGACAAGCAGGTAATGACCGCCTTCCTGCCGCCCAAGGCCACTCCGCTGAAGGACGACAACCTGGTGCGCAAGAACTCCGAACGGGCCGGCTACAGCAAACTCAAACCGGTCTTCGACAAGGTATCCGGCAGCGTCACCGCCGGCAACAGCAGCCCCCTCACCGACGGTGCCGGCGCCCTGTTGATGATGAGCGAAAAGAAAGCCAAGGCCCTGGGCTACGAGCCGCTGGGTTACATCCGCTCCTACGCCTTTGCCGCGCGCACCCCGAAAGACGATCTGCTCATGGGCCCGGTGCTCGCCGCCCCCATGGCCATGGCTCGTGCTGGCCTCTCCCTGGACGACCTGACCCTGGTGGACATGCATGAGGCCTTTGCCGGCCAGGTGGCCTGTAACCTGAAAGGGCTGGCCGACGACGACTATGTCCGCAGCCAGACCGGCCTCGCCGCCCTGGGCGAAGTGGACCGCAGCAAGCTCAACGTGAACGGCGGCTCCATCGCCTATGGCCATCCCTTCGGCGCCACCGGCGCCCGCGTCATCAGCCAGGCCCTGTATGAACTGCAGCGTCGCGGTGGCGGCCTGGCCCTGACCACCGCCTGCGCCGCCGGCGGCATCGGTGCCGCCATGGTGCTGGAAGCGGAATAAACAGCGGAACAAGGAGATTCCCATGAGCAAGACACAACGTGCCTTTACTCTCAAACCGCTGGATAACGGTGTGGCCGTACTGGAAATCAATGTGCCCGGCGATACCCAGAACACCCTGAAAGCGGAGTTCGCCGACGATTTCAACGCGGCCTTTGCCGACATCGAAAAAGCCGCCCCCAAGGCCCTGGTGCTCTACTCCACCAAGGCAGGCTCTTTCATGGCCGG
>Ga0208316_1000099_pt1 | contig 115422 bp, 118 predicted proteins | sample MalvireepMed_231_FD_184240 | JGI IMG/M metagenome (GOLD analysis project Ga0208316, IMG submission 184240) | Marine viral communities from the Global Malaspina Expedition - Malaspina viral metaG DeepMed_231 (SPAdes) (version 2) | ecosystem: Environmental > Aquatic > Marine > Oceanic | place... | reverse complement strand
GTAGGTCCCGCCCGCCCGCACCGACCAGCGCTGGTCGGTGCGGGCGGGCGGGACCTACAGCCAGGGCGGGTCGGGCTTCAACGCCGGCGTGGGATTCGAATTCTGATCCGCCGTCGGGATTTCTGGGCGGCGGCTCCGGTCGTGCTGGCGGCGGGCGCCGGCGGGGCCCTGGCCCGGTCGCAGGACGCCCGCGTGCCCCTTGACCGGGCGGCCCAGGTCATCCTGATCCGGGGCCCCCTGACCGCCCTGCATCAGGCCAATGTCACCGGGAACTACGGCGTCCTGCGCGATCTGGGCGGGCCATCGTTTCGGGTGAACACCTCGGCTGAGCTGGCCCGTCTGTTCGAGCCGGTGCGCAGCGCGGGCCTGGACCTGGTCCAGGTGCTGGTCATGGAGCCTGTGGTCACGCGCGGCCCGCTCCTGGACGAGCAAGGCCTCCTGCGCCTGGCCGGATTCTTTCCGATGCCGGGCTACGAGCTCGTCTTCGATATCGCCTACGAGCCCGCCGAACGGGAATGGAAGCTGTATGGCCTCGCTGTGTCGGCCCGGATGTGAGCTCCAGACGGAATAAGGGCCGCACCTCGGGGAAAGTGCGGCCCTAAGAGTTCGAGGCGCCCGGGGGGATAGGCGACCCGATCCATCTGGCGCTGTCAAAGTGTCCGCGCTGACTCAGTAACGCGGCTTTGCCAGTTTGGTTCTTCCGAAAATCAGTTCGGCATCACGACGGTGTCGACGGCGTGAATGACGCCGTTCGAGGCGGCGACATCGGCCATAGCGATGGTCGAGGTGTTCCCGTTCTCGTCGGTGATGACCCACTGGCCGTTGGTCTCGCGCAGCGTCAGGGTTCCGCCCTCGACGGTGGTCAGTTCGACCGAGCCGTCGTTGGCTTCGGCCTGGCTGGCGATGTCGGCGGCCATCAGACGGCCCGGCACCACGTGATAGGTCAGGACGCCCTGAAGGGCTTCACGCTGCTCGGGCTGCAGAAGCGCCTGCAGATCGGCTTCCGGGATCTTGTCGAACGCCGCGTTGGTCGGGGCGAAGACCGTGAAGGGGCCCGCGCCGTTCAGGGTGCCGGCCAGGTCGGCGGCGGTGACGGCCTCGACCAGGGTGCTGAACTCGGGGTTGCCCTGGGCCACCTCGACGACGGTGCCGTCGGCGGCGGGGGCGGCTTGTTCCATCGCGGGATCGGCGGTCATGGCGGCGGTGTCAGCAGGCTCTTCGCTGTTGCAGGCGGACAGGGCCAGCAGGGCGGCGGCGGACACGCCGGCAATCATGAAAGTACGCATCAGGTTTCTCTCCCAGCATCACCGCGTCGAATGGCGGCTCACAGGAGGTACTGATCGAGACCCCGAAAGGATGCGCCCGCGATCAAATAAATGTGCACGGCGCGTGATCCTGGTGTTTTCGAGGGCTAGTCTTCGCTGAAAATATACGGACCATCGAACGTGATCCGGACGGTCGCGCCTGCGGCCGGCGCTCCTGATTCATCGAAGACGGAGACGGCAGCGGCCATGCAGTCGAAGCGGGGCTTCAGACGGTGAGCAGCCCGATTGTCCGTCAGCAGCTCGCATTGTCGCAGCGATCCGGTTTCGTCCGCCGTGCATTCCAGGGGAACATTGGAAAAGCCGACGATGGCTCCCCGACAGCGTGCCACCGCCCGCTCGTCGACAACCCTTTCCAGCGTGGCGGGCCGCAAAACGCCGTCGTCCGGCGGGTCTTGAGGCGCGGTCTGGAACAGGCCGGAAACCAGCAGCACAGCGACCCAATGCCAGACCATGAGACCTATCCTCCGAACACCCGCTCGAACACCGTATCCACGTGCTTCGTATGGTACCCCAGATCGAACAGGGCCTCCAGATCGGCGTCGCCCAGGGTCACGCGCTCGTCGGCCTTGAGGAAGTCCAGGAACCGGCCCTCGCCGCGCCAGACCTTCATGGCGTTCTCCTGCACGGCGGCATAGGCGTCCTCGCGGCTGATGCCCGCCTGGGTCAGGGCCAGCATGACCCGCTGCGAGAACACCAGCCCGCCCAGGCGGTCCAGGTTCTTCTGCATGTTCTCAGGGTAGACGTTCAGCCGCTCGATCACGCCGGCCATGCGGTGCAGGGCGAAATCCAGATGCACGGTGGCGTCCGGGCCGATGCCCCGCTCCACCGACGAGTGGCTGATGTCCCGCTCGTGCCACAGGGCCACGTTCTCCATGGCGGGGGTCACGGCGGAGCGCACCAGACGGGCCAGGCCGGTCAGATTCTCGGTCAGGATCGGGTTGCGCTTGTGCGGCATGGCCGACGAGCCCTTCTGGCCCTTGTCGAAGAACTCCTCGGCCTCCAGCACCTCGGTGCGCTGCAGGTGACGGATCTCGGTGGCCAGACGCTCGATGGACGAGGCGACCACGCCCAGGGCCGCGAAATAGGCGGCGTGACGGTCGCGCGGGATGACCTGGGTCGAGACCGGCTCGACCGCCAGCCCCATCTGCTCGGCCACATAGACCTCAACCGCCGGGTCCACATTGGCGAAGGTGCCCACGGCGCCCGAGATGGCGCAGGTGGCGATCTCCTCGCGGGCGGTGACCAGACGGCGCCGCGCCCGCTGGAACTCGGCGTGATAACCGGCCAGCTTGAGGCCGAAGGTCACCGGCTCGGCGTGGATGCCGTGCGACCGCCCCACGGTGACGGTGTATTTGTGCTCCTTGGCCCGGGTCTCCAGCGCCGCCAGCACCCGGTCCACGCCCGCCAGCAGCAGGTCGGTGGAACGGGCCAGCTGGACCGCGAAACAGGTGTCCAGCACGTCCGAGGAGGTCATGCCCTGGTGCAGGAAGCGGGCTTCCTCGCCCACCGTCTCCGACACATGGGTCAGGAAGGCGATGACGTCGTGCTTGGTGGTGCGCTCGATCTCGTCGATGCGGTCGGCGTCCCAGACCACGTCCTTGCCCTTGGCCCACAGGGCCTCGGCGGCCTCTTTCGGGATGACGCCCAGCTCGGCCATCTTCGTGGCGGCATGGGCCTCGATCTCGAACCAGATCGAATATTTGGTCTCCTGGGACCAGATGGCGACGGCTTCGGGGCGGGAATAGCGGATGATCATGGCCGCCGTTTCGGTCGCCGGGGCCGGGGAGTCAAGGTTGCGGCGAATCCGGGTCGGGTCCATTCAGGCCCCGACAGCAAGGGAGCCCCGTCATGAAGCTGATCCTCGGAGACAAGGCCTATTCCACATGGTCGCTGCGCCCGTGGCTGGTGCTGAAGCGATGCGGGGCCGATTTCGACGAGGTCATGGTTCCCCTGAACCGGCCCGACACGGCGCAGGCCATCGCCCGGCACGCCCCGGCGGGCAAGGTGCCGGCGCTTCATGTGGACGGCGTGACCATCTGGGATTCCCTGGCCATCACATTGTGGGCCGAGGAGCGGTTTCCCGACGCGCCCCTGTGGCCCACGGACGCAAAGGCCCGCTGGGTGGCGCGGTCCGCGGTGTGCGAGATGCACTCGGCCTTCGGGACCCTGCGCGGCGAGCTGGGCATGGCGCCGGACCATCCCATGTGCGTGGTGCAGGATCAGCCTCACGCGCCGTCCGAGGCCCTGTCCGCCGACATCCGCCGCATGATCGCCATGTGGAAGGACGCCAGGAGCCGCTTCGGCCAGAACGGGCCTTTCCTGTTCGGCGACTGGTCCGTGGCCGACGCCTTCTTCACCCCCGTGGCCGCCCGCTTCCGCCACTTCCGCATCGATTTGGACGCCCACGGCGATGACGGCGCGGCGGCCGCCTATAGGGACGCCTTGCTGAGCCAGCCGGACTTTCTGGAATGGGAAGCGGCGGGTCGGGCGGAACTGGCCGCCTGATCAGCCGCCGCCGCGCGGCCGCTCCAGCAGGATCACTTCCTCTCCCCTGTACTGAGTCGCCGCATAGGGGGCGTAGCCGAAGCGGTCGGCCAGGCGCAGGGACGGCTGGTTGTCCGGCGCGATCATGCAGACGGTGCGTGCCGGATTCAGCACGGCCTCGACCCAGTCCAGCGCCGCGCCCACGGCTTCGGACGCCAGACCCTGCCGCCGGGTCCAGGGCGCCATGACCCAGCCGCCCTCGGGCGCGTCATCGAAGGGCGGGTTCATATCGCGCCGGAAGTCGGCGAAGCCCGCCACGCCCGCATAGGTGCCGGTGGCCTTCATGCGCACGGTCCACAGGCCGTAGCCCATCGTGACCCAGTGACCCACGTCGCGCAGCAGCCGGTTCCAGCAGTCCTCCTCGCTGAAGGGGCGGCCGCCGATGTGGCGATAGACGTCCGGTTCGCGCCATACCGGAGCGACGTCGGGCAGGTCCCTCGTGGCGACGGGCGTCATGATCAGTCGCCGGGTCTCCAGTATCAGCGAGGGGGTGTCCGGCTCCGTCGTGTCCGCCATCACATCAGCCCCAGTTGCCGGAAGCTCGAGACGCCCTCGCGCCCCACGATCAGGTGATCGTGCACCTCGACGTTGAGCGCGCGGGCGGCCTCGACGATCAGCTTGGTCATCTGGATGTCGGCGCGGCTGGGCGTCGGGTCGCCGGACGGGTGGTTGTGCACGAGGATGATGGCGCTGGCCGACACCTCCAGCGCCCGGCGCACCACCTCGCGCGGATAGACCGGCGCGTGATCCACGGTGCCGCGATTGAGCACCTCGTCGAGGATCAGCTGGTTCTTCTTGTCCAGATAAAGCACCCGGAACTGCTCGCGCGGTTCGTGCTGCAGGGCCACCCGCACATAGGCGACCAGCGCCGTCCAGGACGAGATGACGGGGCGTCTGGCCGCCGGTTCGCGGGCCACCCGGCGGCTGACCTCGTGCAGGGCGGCGAGATCGAGGGCGGTTTCCGCGCCGACGCCCTTCATGCGGCCTTTGGAGTCCTCGGCGCGGACGGTCATCAGATCCTCGATGGAAGCGGCCAGCACGGCGGACAGGGAGCCGAAGCGGGCCAGCAGGGCCTTGGCGATGGGCTTCACGTCGCCCTGGGGCTGGCTGCGGAACAGGAACAACTCCAGCAGCTCATAATCGGGCAGGTGGGTCAGACCACCGCCCCGCGCCCGCTCGCGCAGGCGTTCGCGGTGGCCTGCATGGTGCGGTTTCGCCAGTTTTGGCGCCGCGTCGGTCAAGAGCCCCTCCTGATCCCGCCTTGAGACCGTCACAGTGCCGGGGACCTATGCGTGCGACAACCGAAATCGGTTCGGTCGGTCGCGAGCCGCTGGACCCGGATTCAAAGCAAAGAGCCTCCGCATGAAGACCACCGCCGCCGCCCTCGCCGCCTTGATGATCGGTCTGTCGTCCCCCGCCGTCGCGCAGGAGATTATGGACGCCCGGGCGGTGTTCGATCAGGCTGAGGCCATCTGTCAGACCGACGACGGCGCCCTGTGGGGGGTCAGCCTGTGCGGGCCGATCCTGATCGTCGATCCCGCGACCCGTCAGGTCGTGGCCAGTCAGCCGGGCGACGGCGACCTCCTGACCGAGGCCGGCGGCGTCTTCACCGGCGTGCTGCCCGACGACGTCATGATCGCCAATACGGCGGTGGACTGGGACGGGGTGCGCTGGACCATGCTGCTGGCGCCCCTGCCCGAGGAGGCCGAAACCCGGGCGGGGCTGATCGCCCACGAAAGCTGGCACCGCATCCAGGACCAGCTGGGCCTGCCCATGGCCTCACCCACGCCGGACCATCTGGCCACCGCCGAGGGGCGCATCGCCATGCGGCTGGAATGGCGCGCCCTGGCCGCCGCCCTGTCGGCCCCGGACGCCGAGGGCCTGCGCACGGCCACGCACGAGGCGCTGATCTTCCGCGCCGCCCGCCATGCCCAGGCGGGGGAGGCGGGGGCCGCGCAGGAGCGGGCGCTGGAGCTGAACGAGGGTCTGGCGGAATACACCGGGGTGAGGCTGTCGGGCGCGCTCGACCCGCACCGGGACGTGGCCGCCACCCTGCGCGCCGCCGAGCAGGCCGACGCATACTCCCGCATGTTCGCCTACGCCTCGGGGCCCGCCTACGGCCTGTTGCTGGACGATGCGGCGCCCGGATGGCGCGAGGGTCTGACGGCGGAGTCCGATCTGGGCGCCCTGCTGGGCGCGGCGGTGGGCTTCACGGCGCCGGCAGACCCGGTGGCGGTCTTCGCGCGCACGGCGGCGGCCTATGACGGTCGGGCCGTGGCGGAGGAGGAGCTGGCGGCCCACGAGGCCCGGGCGAGCCTGATCTCCCGCTGGAGCGACCGGCTGGTCGCCGGGCCGGTGCTGCGCCTGCCGCTGGAGAACATCCGGGTCAGCTTCGACCCCAACACGCTGCAGCCTCTGCCCCCGCACGGGGTGGTCTATCCGACCGCCACCCTCAGCGACGTCTGGGGCGTTCTCACCGTCACCGACGGCGCCCTGATCGACGGCGACTGGAGCGCGGCGACCGTGACGGCGCCCGCGGATGCAGACTCCCTGACCGGCGACGGCTGGTCGCTGGATCTGGCGGAGGGCTGGCGCGTGGCGCCCGGCGCGCGGGACGGGGATTTCGTGCTGGAAGCGCGCGAATAGAGAAAAAGAGCCCGGCTGTGAATAAAGCGGTGAGGCTTGGCCTACGGCCTCATTTCTGTCTGTCCCACCTGCGGCTTAGCCATCCGAAGAAAACTTGGCCAAGCGTGAGATGGAACCAGTATATAAACCACAATCCCAGAGCAGGAAAAACCACTATGGCCAAGGTCATCAGTGGCCGTTCTGGCGGCCAATAAATCAACCACATTGCGACATATAAGAAGTAGAAGACTATAAATACTAACTTTACGGGTTTAATTGTTCCCATAATAGTTTTCCAGTCTGAGGTGACCTGAACCTTTAGCTGAATACCGGCCGGAACAGCCCCTTCGGGCTGGCGGTGAAGATCTCCAGCCCGTCCTCGGTCACGCCGACGCTGTGCTCGCACTGGGACGACAGGGACTTGTCGCGGGTCACGGCGGTCCAGCCGTCGGACAGCACCTTCACCGCCGGCTTGCCCAGGTTCACCATGGGCTCGACGGTGAAGAACATGCCCGGCTTCAGCACCGCGCCTTCGCCCCGGCGGCCGAAGTGCAGGACGTTGGGGTTGTCGTGGAACACCCGCCCGATGCCGTGGCCGCAGAAGTCGCGCACCACCGACATGCGCTGGGCCTCCACGTATTTCTGGATGGCGTAGCCGATGTCGCCGAAGGTGGCGCCGGGCTTCACCTGCTTCAGGCCGATGTCCAGCGCCTCATAGGTCACGTCGATCAGCTTCTTCGCCCGGGTGTTGATCTCGCCCACGGCGTACATGCGGCTGGAATCGCCGTGCCAGCCGTCCACGATCACCGTGTGGTCGATGTTGACGATGTCGCCGTCCTTCAGCGCCTTGTCGCCGGGAATGCCGTGGCAGACCACGTGATTGATCGAGATGCAGGTGGTCTTCGTATAGCCCTTGTAGCCCAGGCAGGCGGGCAGGCCGCCGTTGTCGAGGGTGAACTGGCGCACCAGGTCGTCCAGCTCGCCGGTGGTCACCCCCGGCTTCACATGCTCGCCGATCATGTCCAGCGCCTCGGCCACGAGGCGGCCGGCCTTGCGCATGCCCTCGAAATCCTCGGGCTGGTAAAGGCGGATGGTGTGCGAGCGGGTGTACAGCTCGGCGTCCTGGGTCTCGTACATCAATCGGTTCAACCTGTTGCGCCCGGTCGGCCCAGCGGGCGGTTCAGGCGGATCATCTCGGGTGTCAGATGGCAATCATAGCACAGAACCTCAACCCCGCTCGTCTCGGCGCGACGCAGGGCCGCGCCATAGGCCGGGTCCAGATCGTCGGCGGTGACAAAGCGGTTGCAGTCCCCGCGCTGGGCGATGAACAGCATGACGGCCCGGCCGCCCGCCTCGACCACCCGCTCCAGCGCCCCCAGATGCTTGGCCCCGCGCGCGGTGACGCAGTCGGGGAACTCGGCCAGCCCCGGTGCGCGCGACAGGGTGACGTTCTTCACCTCCACATAGGCCGGGGCCCGGTCCGGGCGCTCGAGCAGAAGATCGATGCGGCTGTCGGAGTCGTAGCGGACCTCGCGCCGGATCACGTCGTAGCCGGTCAATTCAGGGATGACGCCGTCGCCGATGGCGGTCTCGGCCAGCCGGTTGGGCCGCATGGTGTTGACGCCGACCAGCCCGGTGGGAAGCTGAACCATCTCCAGCGTCAGGGGCAGTTTGCGCTTCGGGTCCGCCGAGCGCGACAGCCACACCGGCAGCCCGGGCATGTTCATGCCCAGCATGGACCCGGAATTGGGCACATGAACGGTGGTCTCGGTCCCGTCCTCCAGCGTCACATCGGCGAGGAAGCGCTTGTAGCGGCGGATCAGGGTTCCGCGTTCCAGCGGGGCGGGAAAGATCATGGGGCGCGCCTATAGCAGCCTTTGCGGCTTGGCCGTATCTATCGGTCCATGACCACGCAAAACCCCACCGCCGCCGTGCTCGTCATCGGCGATGAAATCCTGTCCGGCCGGACGAAGGACACCAACACCAACACCATCGCCCGCTTCCTGACGGCCATGGGCATCGACCTGATGGAGGCGCGGGTGGTGGGGGATCGGCCCGAACAGATCATGGAGGCGCTGAACGCGCTGCGCGGCGGCCACGACTATGTCTTCACCACCGGCGGCATCGGCCCGACCCATGACGACATCACCGCCGACTGCGTGGCGGCGGCGTTCGGGGTCGGTCTACCCGAGCATCCCGAGGCCGTGGCGATTCTCGAGCGGCGCTACGGCGACGACTTCAACGCGGCCCGCCGGCGTATGGCGCGCATTCCGGAGGGGGCCAGCCTGATCGCCAATCCCGTCACCGACGCTCCGGGCTTCCAGCTGGACAATGTCTTCGTCATGGCCGGGGTGCCGTCTATCATGCAGGGCATGCTGCAGGACGTGGCCCCGCGCCTGAAGACCGGGGCGGTGGTTCATTCCGGGACACTGAAGGTCACCGGGGTAGGCGAGGGGACCGTGGCCGGGATCCTGGCCGAGGCGGCGCGGGCGAATCCGGCGCTGTCCTTTGGCAGCTACCCGTTTGGCGCAGGCACGCAGGGCGAGATCGGGACCAATCTGGTTGTGCGGGGACAGGACGACTCCGCCGTCGCCGCCGCGGTTCAGGACTTGCAGCGGACCCTGATCGAATCAGGCGTGAGCGTCACGCCGCTGTAGGAGTCGCCGGTCCGCCCGGCGGGGCCGGATGACCGGACGAACGATCAATCCCACCGCCGAGACGGAGCGGTTCCAGGTTCTGGACCTGCTGCGCGGCTTCGCCCTCTGCGGCATCCTGCTGGCCAATATCGTGGCCATGGGCCAGCCGTGGTCGCGGGCCTATCCCGCCTTTCCGGCCCAGCTGGCCGATCCCGACTGGGCCGCCTGGACCCTGCAGGCCCTGTTCGTGGAGGGCTCCATGCGCGCCCTGTTCACCCTGCTGTTCGGGGCAGGGGTGGTGCTGCTGACCGCCTGGGGCGCGCGCGCCGACCGGCCGGGCACGGCGGACGTCCACTTCCGTCGCGCCATGCTGCTGATGGCTTTGGGCATCGGCAATGCGGTGGTGCTGCTGTGGCCCGGCGACATTCTCTACATCTACGGCGTCGCGGCCCTGTTCCTGTTTGTGTTCCGGAAGCTGGACGGCCGCGTGTTGCTGGGCCTGTCCGTCGCCCTGATCGCTGTGTTTTCGCTGGCCGACGCCCTGGGCGGCTGGCGCGCCGCCATGGCCCTGAGCGCCGACCCCGCCGCCCATGCCGCCGCCATCGCCGCCCTGACGCCGTCCGCCGCGGCCCTTAACGCGGAAGCCGCGGTGCGCGCCTCGGGCAGCTATCCCGCCATCGCCCTGTGGAGCGCCGGCGCCTTCACCGACTGGGCCCTGGCCAAGGGCGCGGTGCTGTCAGTGGGCCGCACGGTCGCCTTCATGATGCTGGGCATGGGCCTGTTCAAGCTGGGCGTCATGACCGGCGCGTGGTCCATGCGGTTCTATCTGCGGCTGGCCGTGCTGGGTCTGGCGGGCGGACTGGCCATCAATGGATGGGAGACCGCGACCCTGTGGCGGTCCGGGTTCGATCCTGCGGTCTGGACCCCGGCCCTGACCGGAGAGATCGGGCGGCTGAGTCTGGCGCTGGGCTATCTCGGCGCGATCATGGTCGCGTGGAAAGCCAATGCTCTGGGCTTTGTCGGCGCCGGGCTGGAGCGTATGGGCCGCATGGCCATGACCAACTATCTGGCCCAGTCCCTGATCTGCGCGGTGCTGTTCTATGGATTCGGCCTGTACGACCGGCTGGGCTGGTGGCCGCTGTGGGGCGTTGCGGCGATGATCTGGGTCGGCCAGGCCCTGTTCAGCGCCGCCTGGCTCAGGGCCTTCCGCATGGGCCCGGCCGAGTGGGCGTTCCGCGCTGTGGCCTACTGGACGATTCCGCCGCTGCTGCGGTCCCGCTTGGGCCGTTCGGCCCCCGCGGCCGAGGCCGCGCTTGGCCGGTGAAGGTCGACGTTTAAAAATCCTAGCGAAATCAGATGTTTGACATTCTGTCGCGCCGCCTTGACCGAACGCCGCCCCCCCTATAGGTTCCGCGCCGAATTCAGACCCGCATCGGCATCGCCGAGCCGCTGAGCACCAAAGCCATGCCTCCTGAACAGGAAACGCGCAGACAGGCGATCGAACGCCTCAACCGTGCTGCGTCGGACCTGGAGGTCGCGACGGCGAGCAAGGCGGACGAATCGGCGCTGGCGTCCAAGGTGACGAGCCAGGCTTACCGGATCGTCGCCGAGCTGGTCGGCGGCGTGCTGATCGGCCTGGGTCTGGGCTTTGTGGTGGACCGGTTCGCCGGGACGACGCCGTGGGGCCTGATCGGCGGAACCCTGCTGGGTTTCGCCCTGTCGATTTACATGGCGCGCCGTACAGCCAATCGGCTTATGGCGGAGGCGAAGGCGAGCGGGATCGAACCGAAATCGATTCCTTTCGATGATGAAGAAGACGAGGAGCGATAGGCCTTGGCCGATCCGATCGAACAGTTTCAGGTCAAGCCCATCGAGGGACTGGACTTCGGCACGGTGATGCTGCCGCTGATCGGCGAAAGCCGTCTGGCGGTGACCAATTCCCACGTGGCCATGACCATCGCCTTCGGCCTGGTGGTGGTGTTCCTGATGCTCGTCACCTCGAATGCCAGGGTGGTGCCCGGCCGCATGCAGGCGGCGGGCGAGCAGATGTTCACCCTGATCAACGGGGTCACCGATTCGATCATCGGCCACGACGGCCACAAGTATTTCCCCTTCGTCTTCACGATCTTCCTGTCGGTTCTGTTCATGAACCTGCTGGGCATGTTCCTGACCTTCACCGCGACCTCGCAGCTGGCGGTCACCGGCACCCTGGCGCTGATGACCATCCTGCTGGTGATCGGCGTGGGCTTCGCCAAGCACGGCCTCGGCTTCTTCCTCCTGTTCTGGCCCACCAGCGCGCCGCTGCTGATCCGCCCGGTCGTGGGGCTCATCGAATTCCTGTCGTTCCTGCTGCGCCCGGTGACCCTGGCGCTGCGTCTGTTCGGCAACATGCTGGGCGGCCACATCGCCCTGAAGATCTTCGCCGGCTTCGTGGTGTCCATGGGCGCCGTGGCCTTTGGCGGCGACGCTTTGGGTCTGCTGGGGCTGCCGGTCGCGGCCCTGTCGCTGGGCATGGTCGTGGGGCTGACCGCCCTGGAATTCCTGGTCGCCTTCCTGCAGGCCTTCGTCTTCGCGGTGCTGGCCAGCATCTATCTCAACGACGTCGTCAACCTGGGCCACGGCCACTAACGGTCCGGTCCAACCGCTCACCCCCTCTTCCAACCCTGACTGAATAGGAAAACTCACATGGAAGCCGAATCCTTCAAGTACTTCGGTATCGGCCTGGCCACCCTGGGCATGCTCGGCGCCGGCATCGGCGTGGGCAACATCTTCGGCCAGTTCCTGGCCGGCGCCCTGCGCAACCCCTCGGCCGCCGCTTCGCAAGTCGGCAACCTGTTCGTGGGCGCCGCCCTGGTCGAAGCCCTGGGCATCCTGGCCTTCGTGCTGGGCATCCTGGCTTGGCTGGGCTGATCCAGCTCAAGACGTGTCTGAAGACGGAACGGGCCCGGCCCGTTCCGTCCGCTTTTCATTCTGACAGGACAGGCTGACGGTTCATGGCCGCTCCCACCGACATTGAAGGCGCGCACGCCACGACCGAGGCCGAGGGCCACGGCGGCGGTCTGCCGCAATTCGAAACCGAACACTGGGTCGGACAGGCCGGCTATCTGCTGTTCCTGTTCCTGATCCTGTATCTGCTGATCGCCAAGGTCTTCGCGCCGCGCATGCGCCGGGTCTTCGACGAGCGGACCGAGACGGTGGCCACCGCCATCGCCACCGCCCGCTCGGTGCAGGATCAGGCCGCCGCCCAGGCAGAGGCCGCCAAGGCGGAACTGGCCCAGGCCCGCGCCTCCGCCCGCGCCACCGCCGAGGCCGCCAAGGCCCGCGTGACCGAGGAAGCCAAGGCCCGCCAGGCCGCCGAGGAAGCCGAGGTCAACGCCCGCATCGCCGAGGCCGAGGCTGTCATCGCTCAATCCCGCAACGCCGCCATGGCCAACGTCGCGACCGTCGCCTCCGACGCCGCCCATGCCATGATCGAGCGCCTGACCGGCGCCAAGGCGTCCGCCGCCGAGGTCAACGCCGCGCTCAAGGGAGCCGCTTGATGCCCCACTTCCTTGATCCGCACATGTACGACTGGGCGAACGCCGAGCTGTGGGTCGGCATCGGTCTGCTGGTGTTCTTCGCCATCCTGATCGTGGCCAAGGTCCCGGCCATGGTCGCCGCCGCGCTCGACGGCAAGGCCGCCAAGATCCAGTCCGATCTGGACGAGGCCGCCCGTCTGCGCGCCGAGGCCGAGGCCCTGCTGGCCCAGATCCGTCAGGAGAAGGCCGAGGCCGAAGCCCAGGCCACTGAAATGCTGGCCGCCGCCGAAGCCGACGCCCGCCGCATGGAGGCCGACGCCCGCGTCCGTCTCGAGGAGTCCCTGGCCCGCCGTCAGCAGATGGCCGAGCGCAAGATCGCCCAGGCCGAGGCCCAGGCCACCGCCGAGGTGAAGGCCGCCGCCGTCGAACTGGCCGCCGCCGCCGCCGAGCGCATCCTGGCTGATCGTCTGGCCGCCTCGTCCACGGACCCGCTGGCCGACGAAGCCATCGCCCAGATCGGTTCGCGCCTGAACTGATAGGTGGTTCGACGACGAAAAAAGGCCCCGCCGGTCGCCCGGCGGGGCCTTCTTCGTTTCAGGCGTCGCGCCGATCAGTGCGCGGGCTGGGCCCCGGCCATTTCCCGGGCGTGGCGCTTCTCGCGCTGCACCAGGGTGCCGTAGATGCTGCCCATGGCGATCCCGAACACGATGTGGGTGACGATCAGCCAGATCAGGGTCGAGAAGCCCGCCGCCATGGCGAACATGCCGATCCCGGCCACCGGCGCCACCGTCAGGGACATCACGATGAACGCCCCCACCGCGAACAGAATGCCCTTCGTCGCCGGGGTGTCCGTGGGCATGCGCGGGCACAGAATGCCGAACGCGGGCCCAAGGATCAGGGTGCCGGACACGAAGTGGATGGCCCACCCGACCAGATAGCTGCCCTGCATGCCCACCATGGCCGCCAGGATCAGCGGAAAGATCCGCACCTCCCCGAGCGCGCCCGTGGACTGGGTCAGATAGAGTTTCGCGACTTCCAGGATCGCCACCACAGCGGTGGCGGCGAACCCGGCGATCATGCCTTTTTGAATGCGTGACATCATGATGGGGGCTCCTCCCAAAGCCATTTTTGTTCCCCACGACACGCCCAGCATACGCCGATGTGCGACCTTGCGTCGCACCTGAGGATCACGTTTTCGTGCGCATGGCGAATTCGCCCGACCCCGGGAGGGGGTCGGTCGGCGGCCTCTGGCGGCGATGGATGTGGAGGATCAGGCCCGCGCGGCGCGGCGGAACGAGGCGCGGAACGAGCGCCGCGTGCGCGACAGGACCCGCTGCCCGCGCTTGAGCAGAAGCCGCTCCATGCGCAGGGCCTGCTGCCAGAACACCGGCGCGAACTCGGGGCGGCGGCGCATCAGGCGGCGGAAGGGATAGAAATACTTCGGCCGGGCGTACTGGGCCCGAATGAATTGCCGCTTCGCCCAGTAAGAGTTGCGCAGGATCACAACCATGCCGACCACCGAGATCGGCAGGCCGAACGGACCGGGCAGGGGGGCGATCAGGATGCCGAGCAGCACCAGAAATCCGCCCAGCACCATCAGCGCCAGCCGGACGAGCCGTCTCATCAGCGCCTTCAACACCCCACGGCCGACGGGGCGCGCCGAAGCGGCTTGGGTCCCGATGGCCAGAACTTGGGTCATGGAAGGGCGTGGCTCCGAAGATACAGGGGGCTTGGGGAACGCGTAGAAGACGGCTTTGGCTGCATGAACGAGGTGGGAAGACCCGCTCACGCGTTCAAGCTGCCACACCTTGATTTACAAAGGTTTCATGCGGCCCATTTGAGGCGGAGCGGTTACGCTTCAGTAACCCTGTTCTGAAACAGGCCGCCTGTTGCATGGAAAACACGCCCCGCTGGCCCACGCGCCGGAAATCCGGCGGACTCAGGCCGCCACGATCTCTTCGGCCTGCTTCAGGTCGACGCTGACCAGCTGGCTGACCCCGCGCTCGGGCATGGTGACGCCGTACAGGCGGTCCATCCGGCTCATGGTCACCGGATTGTGGGTGATGACGATGAAGCGGGTGTTGGTGCGATTCCGCATCTCGTCCAGCATCCGGCAGAAGCGGTCCACATTGGCGTCGTCCAGCGGGGCGTCCACCTCGTCCAGCACGCACACGGGCGCGGGATTGGCCAGGAACACCGCGAAGATCAGGGCCGCGGCGGTCAGGGCCTGCTCCCCGCCGGACATCAGGCTCATGACCGACAGCCGCTTGCCGGGCGGGCAGGCGTAGATCTCCAGCCCGGCCTCCAGCGGGTCATCGGACTCCACCAGCTTCAGCTCGGCCTGACCGCCGCCGAACAGGGCCTCGAACAGGCTCTTGAAGTTGCCGTTGATGATCTCGAACGCCGCCAGCAAACGCTCGCGGCCCTCGGCGTTCAGCTCGTCGATGCCGCCGCGCAGCTTGGCGATGGCGCTGGTCAGGTCCTCGCGCTCCTCGCGCATGGCCGTCAGCCGCTCGCCGTATTCCGCCGCTTCCTCCTCGGCGCGCAGATTGACCGCGCCGAGGGCCTCGCGCTCGCGTTCCAGCCCGAACAGCAGGGACTCGGCCCCCGCGGCGTCCGGCGGCCGGGCGATGGCGTCGTCGGTCAGGCGCTTGCCCAGATCCTCCGGCGACATCTGGGCGGTCTCGCGCAGGGTTCGGTCGGCGTCGTCCAGACGCAGGGCCGCAGCCTCCGCGTGGGCGGATAGACCCGCGCGGCTTTCCCGGGCGGCGGAGGCGGCGCTCTCGGCGGCGCGGGCGGCGCGGTCCGCCTCCTGGGCGGCCCCCTCGGCCGTGCTCATGGCGTCTGCGGCGGCGGCGCGGCGGGTCTCTGCGGCCGCAAGCGTGTCCAGCAGCCCGGCCCGCTGGGTCTCCAGCGCCTCCGGTTTGGCCTTGGCGCCGGCGAGGGCGGCGGCGGCGCGCCCGGCCTCGATCTCCAGCGTCCTGACCCGTTCGGCGCTGGCCTTGGCCCGGGTGGTCCAGTTGTCGCGCTCCCGGGTGAAGGCGGTCAGGCGCTGCTCGCGGGCGGCGCGCTCGCGGGCCTCGGCGTCCCGGTCGGCGCGGGCCTGGGCCGAGGCGGTGCGCGCGGCCTCGGCGGCGGCGCGGGCGGCGGCCAGATCGGCGCGCAGGGCGTCCAGGGTCTCCGACGGCGTGTCGGCGGTCAGGGCCTCGGCCTGGGCGGTCTCGGCCTCGCCCAGTTCGGCCTCCAGCCGCACGAGGGTGTCATCCAGCGCCTGGGCCCGGGCCTCGCGCCGGGCCTGTTCCCGGTTCAGGGCCTCGTGGCGATCCCGTGCGGCGGCCACGGTCTTTTCCGCATCGAACGGGCCGCGCCGGGCGGTCTTCAGCAGCTCCTCGGCGGCCTTGAAGGCGTCGGCGGCGGCTTTCTGGGCCGTCTGGGCGGCATCGAGGGCGGGCTTGTCCCGGTCGATCTCGGCCTCCAGCTCGGACAGCCGGGTGCGCTGCTCCAGCCGGATGGCGGCGGGGCGCGGCGCCTCGGCCCGGGCCACGAAGCCGTCCCAGCGGAACAGGTCGCCCTGAACCGTGACCAGACGGGCGCCCACCGGCAGGCCCTTGGCCAGCGCGGGCGCAGCCTCCCGGGCGGCCACACCGCACCAGCCGAGGCGGGCCGACAGCTGTTCCGGCGCCGTGACCTTCCCGGCCAGCGGCTCGACCCCGTCGGGCCATGCGGGCGGCGGCGCGTCGGACCCGGCCCAGTGGGCGGCGGCGCGGGCGTCCAGGGCCGCGTCCAGATCGTCGCCGAGGGCTGCGGCCAGGGCGGCTTCATAGCCGCGCTCGGCCCGCACCTGATCCAGCGCCGGCGGGAAGTCACGCTTGGCGGCGGTCAGCAGTTGGGCCAACCCTCGCGCCTCGGTCTGCAGGCGGCCCAGCCGGTCTTCCAGCTTGCGGGCCTCCTGTCGGGCCTCGGCCTCGGCGCGGGCGGCGTCTCCCCGCGCGGTCTCGGCGTTCTCCACCGCCTCCCGGGCGGCGCGCAGGTCTTCCAGCGCGGCGTCCAGCGCGGCGCGGGCCTCGGCGATCTCGGGGGTCTCCAGCGGGCCCAGCGCCTCGCGCTCGCGGCGGGCGTTCTCAAGGGTCTGGCGGGCGCGGGTGACGCGCGCCTCGGCGTCGCGCTTGCGGGCGGTCTCGGCGTTGGCCCGGGCCTCCACGGCGGCCAGCGCCCCGGCCTGACGCTCCACCTCGCCGTCGGCGGCGGCGCGAGCCTCTTCCGCGGTTTTCAGCGCGGCCTCAAGCTCCGGTCCCCGCTGCGGCGCGGCGGCGATCTCGGCCTGCACCGCCTCCAGTTCGGCGGCCAGCCGCGCCAGTTCCCGTTCGGCGTCCGCAGCGGCGTCCTCTTCGCGCTCTGCGTCGGCGGCGATGCGGGCCTGATCGGCGGTGATGCGGGCGATCTCCTCCCGCACCGCCTGCTCGGCCATGTCCAGCCGGTCCCGTTCCAGCGTGGCGCGGTGCAGCAGGGCGGCGGCGACCGCGTCTTCCTCCCGCGCGGGTTTCAGGGCTTCCTGGGCGGCCAGGGCGGCGGTCTGGGCCCGCGTGGCGTCCCGCGTGGCCTCGGCCACCGCCTGATCCGCCTCGGCCAGTTCGGCCTTCGCCGCCTCGGCCGCCGTGCGCGCGTCGTTCCAGCGCACATAGAGCAGGGCCGCCTGCAGCGCCCGGATCTCGGCGGAGATCTTCTTGTACTTCTCGGCCTGACGGGCTTCCCGCTTCAGGCGGGCGAGTGTGGTCTCCAGCTCGCGGCTGATGTCGTCCAGCCGCTCCAGATTGGTCTCGGCGGCGCGCAGGCGCAGCTCGGCCTCATGCCTGCGGGTGTGCAGGCCCGCCACCCCGCCCGCTTCCTCGAGGATGCGGCGGCGGTTCTGGGGCTTGGCGGCGATCAGTTCCGAGATCTGGCCCTGACGCACCAGCGCCGGCGAATTGGCCCCGGTGGAGGCGTCGGCGAACAGCAGCTGCACGTCGCGGGCGCGCACCTCCTTGCCGTTGACCTTGTAGGTGGAGCCCTGGCCCCGATCGATGCGGCGCGACACCTCCAGCAGGGGGGCGTCGGTGAAGGGCTGGGGCGCCCGGCGCTGGGCGTTGTCGATGGTCAGCAGCACCTCGGCGTGGTTGCGGCTGGGCCGCCCCGACGCGCCGGCGAAGATCACGTCGTCCATGCCCTGGCCGCGCATGGCCTTGGCCGAATTGGCGCCCATGACCCAGCGCAGGCTTTCCAGCACATTGGACTTGCCGCAGCCGTTGGGCCCGACGATGCCCGTCAGGCCCGGCTCGATATGGAATTCCACCGGGTCCACGAAGGACTTGAAGCCCGCGATGCGAAGGCGGAGGAATTCCACGGCCGATCAGCCGCCCTGATCGATCAGGGGCGCGATGGCGGCCTCCAGACTGGCCAGATCGCCGTCGACCCGCTGTCCATTGACGAAGAAGGTCGGCGTGCCCGCCACGCCTGCATCCCGGGCGCCCTGAACTGAGGCGGCCAGACCTGCGCCCGCCTCGGGATCACCCAGGCACGCCTGCAACTGGTCAACGCCCAGTTCGCCGGCCTCGACGGCGCCCAGAAGCCAGGCGTCTGCGTCCCGGCTTTCGTACATCGCTGCCTGGCCAGACATGAGCGCGCCGGCCACCTCGGGAAACTGCTCCGCAGTCGCGCAGCGCGCCACCATGGCTGCGGTCTGCGAAAGGTTCTGCGGCGCCGTGGGCAAATCGCGGAAGACGAAGCGAACCTGTCCCGTATCAACGAAGCGCGCCTTGAAAGTCGGCCAGACCTGCTCATGCCAGTTGGCGCAGTGGCCGCACGTGAACGAGGCGTACTCGATCACGGTCACGGGGGCGTTCGCATCGCCGAGGATGCGGTCTTCCTCCGTGACCGCCGGAACGGGCGCGACGGCCGGGGCCGTGGCGTGGTCGTGGCCCGCGTGCGCGCCGCCCGCCGTCTGGGCCGCCGCGCCCGAGGACGCGGCGGCGGCCAGGATCGCTGCCGCGATGAAGGAGGCGCCCCGGTTCATCAGCCCTCGGCTTCCAGCAGCGGGTCGATGACGGCCGACAGGCCTTCAAGCGAGCTGTCGGACACATGCTGGCCGTTGACGGTGAAGTACGGGGTGCCGGTCACGCCCGCGCGCCGGGCCGCCTGAACCCGCTCGTCCATGGCCAGGATGGCGTCCTGGTCGGTGACGCAGCGGGTGAACTCTTCCTCGCTCAGACCGGCGTCGGCGGCGATGCGCATCAGGCTTTCACGCGGCGACACGCCCTGCCGCCACTCCGCCTGCGAGCGCATGATCTGATCCACCACCTCGAAATAGCGATCCTCGCCCGCGCAGCGCGCCAGCAGGAACCCGGCCACCGCAATGTCCTGGGGCGGGGTGGGCAGTTCGCGGAAGACGAAGCGCACGCGGTTATTGTCCACGTAGCGTTCCTCGAACTCGGGCTTCACCTGCTCGTTCCAGGCGGCGCAGACGCCGCAGGTGACCGAGGCGTACTCCACCACCGTGACGGCGGCGTCCTCGCCGGCGCCCCTGGCCATGTCGCCCTCGGCCGGGGCCCCGGTTCCGCCGCCGCCGCAGGCGGCCAGGGCCAGGGTCGCGCCGACGGCGGCGATCATTGCAGCGCGGCGGTTCAGGAAGGTCGGGCGCATGGGCGGCTCCTTAAAGCGGTGAATGCGGGATGATCGCGCGATTCTCGAACGTCGCACGCGGTGTGTCACAGTCGAGAACAAGGACGGCGAAGGTTTGTCAACGCTGATCGCCGCGCGTGTTGCGCATCACCGCCCGTCCCAGCTTGAGCAGGGCGGCCTTCACCGCGTCCGGGGCGGCGTCCACGGACCGGGCCAGCTCGGCCTCGGCGGCGGCGTCCAGGGGCGGCGGCGTGCGGGTCTTTCGGGTGGGGCTGGAGGGATCGACCAGCCCGCGCACCGGGCCCTGCGAGATGCGCAGCTTCTCCACGGACCCGGCGCCCAGGAACAGGTTTACCCGCTCGATGATGTCGGCCGACTGGTGCTGGACCAGCAGGGCGGCGGCGCCCGCGACCCGCAGCTCCAGCGCGCCGCCCGCGTTGCCCCGGCCCTTGGTCAGTTTCACCGGCTCGGTGACCCGGGCCAGCCGGTCGCCGACGATCTCGCGCCAGCGGGGCTGCAGCGCCTCGGCGCCGCGCCCGTATTTCTTGTCCAGCTCGCGGATGAAGGGCGCCAGCGACCGGCCCACCGGCGGGGCCGGGCGGGGCGCGGGCCGCGTCCGCTTGCGCGACAGAATCTCGCGGACCTCGGCGTCTGTGGGCAGTTGGCGGGGCATGGCCCTATATAGCCCCGATCATGACGCCGGACTCACCCCAATTCGTCGATTCGGTCCGTGCGGCCCTGCTCGGCTGGTACGACGCCCATGCCCGCGCCCTGCCGTGGCGCACGGGTCCGCACGCGCGCGCGGCTGGGGTGCTGCCCGACCCCTATCGGGTCTGGCTGTCCGAGGTGATGCTGCAACAGACCACTGTGCCCCACGCCACGGCCTATTTCCACGACTTCACCCGGCGCTGGCCGACCGTGGCCGATCTGGCGGCGGTGGAGGACGGCGAGCTGATGGCCGCCTGGGCGGGGCTGGGCTACTACGCCCGCGCCCGCAACCTGCTGGCCTGCGCCCGCGCCGTGGCGGGCGAGCATGGCGGGGTGTTTCCGGACGACGAGGCGGGGCTGCTGGCCTTGCCGGGAGTGGGCGCCTACACCGCCGCCGCCGTGGCCGCCATCGCCTTCGACCGGCCCGCCAATGTCGTCGACGGCAATGTGGAGCGGGTCGCCGCCCGTCTGTTCGCGGTGGAGACGCCGCTGCCCGCCGCCAAGCCGGAGCTGAAGCGGCTGGCCGCTGCGCTGGTGCGCGCGGAGCGGCCCGGCGACTGGGCCCAGGCGCTGATGGATCTGGGCGCCACCGTCTGTCGCCCGAAGACGCCCCTGTGCGACCGCTGCCCGCTGGCGTTCGGCTGCGCCGCCTTTCGAACCGACGATCCGGGTCGCTACCCGCTCAAGACGAAGAAGGCCGCCCGCCCGCGACGCAAGGGCGCGGTGTTCGTGCTGCGGGACGGGCAGGGGCGGGTGGCGCTGGAGCGGCGGCCGGACAAGGGCCTGCTGGGCGCCATGCTGGGCCTGCCCACCAGCGGCTGGGACGCGGCGGGCGCCGGCGTCGAGGCCGCGCCGGTTGCGGCCGACTGGCGGCCGACGGGCGAGGTGGAGCACGTCTTCACCCACTTCGCCCTGACCCTGACGGTGTTCGAGGCGCGCGGGCAGGGGGCCTTCATCTGGACCGACGAGACCGAGGCCGCTCAGGCCCTCCCCAGCGTGTTCAGGAAAGTGCTGCGGCCGCCGCGATCTTCTCGGGCGAGCGGCGCAGCATCAGGGTGAACCCGACCGCCAGCGCGGCGGGCAGGGCGGCCCAGATCATCCCGCCCACCGCCATGCCGGTGGCGATCGCCCACAGGGCGCCGACGATGAACTCGGCGATGCCCACCAGAATGGAGCCCTTGCTCCCCTTCTGGAAGTCGCGGCGCTGGGCCGGCTTCTGACGCCAGATGTTGATCAGGCCCGCCGAGGCCGAGGCGGCCAGGCAGCCGATCAGCACCACGCCCGTGGCCAGCGGCGCGATCACCGCCAGCCCCGCCAGCGCCAGCGCGGTCAGGCTCATGGCCGGGATCAGGGCGGCGTACAGCTTGGCCCGGTCCACCCGCCGTTGCTCGACCGGCGCCGACCGCAACAGCTCCGGGCTGTCCTCGGCCGAGATGGTGATCCACGAGAAGCTGCCCGCCAGCTGGCCCGCCATGATCACCACGGCGCCCGCGCCGAAGGCGACCCCCACCCCTGACTGGGCGTTCCTGAACAGGATGAAGCCCAGCGGCAGCAGGTAGAGCAGGCGCAGCAGGACCTGGCTGAGCAGCTGTGGATCCCGGGCCAGCAGTCGCAGCTCCTTCTGCACCATCACCCGGGTCAGGCCGCTGGCGAAGGCGCGGTCGGCCACGCGGCGCGGTTTCGCCCCTGCGCGATCGCCCACGGCCGCCGCGGCGTTCTCGGCGAAGCGCCGCGCCAGCACACGGATCGTCAGGGCGAACACCACCAGCGACGCCCCGACGAACAGGATCAGGGGCAGGGCCTCGCCCAGAAGGGCGCGCAGGGCCCAGGTTCCCCAGCCGCCATCCTGGAAAGCGTCCGACGCGGCCCAGGACTGGAACAGCTCGGCGAGGGCGCTGACGCCCTCCTCGTCATCGCGCGGGCGGGTGAAGTTGTAGATCTGGCTGCCCAGAAAAGCGGAGGCGCCCACGACCCCGGCGATGATCTGGGCCGCCACGCGCGTGCGGCGCGGGCCGATCAGGCGGAACAGGGCCATGGTCAGGACCAGGCCAAGGGTGGTGGCGATCAGGGTCAGGCCCGCGATCAGGCCGTACAGGGTCAGCCAGTGCGGCTGGCCCAACGCCCAGGCCGCCAGCACGAAGGGGGTGACCAGCAGGTAGTAGAGCAGCCCCGTGGCCGCCGCGATGGCCGCCAGCCGCACGGTCAGCACCACCCGCGGCTTCAGGGGGGAGGATAGCAACAGGTCCATGTCCCCGCGCTGGTACAGCGCCTGCACCGACGAATTGATGGCGTTTGTCAGCATCAGGGTCAGGATCGCGCCCATGGCGCCGGTGGCGATCAGGGCCGCCGTAGGGCTGGGGCCGACGGGGAACTGCCAGACCAGAAACGCCAGCCCGACGCCGCCGCCCACAAGGCCCAGCAGGCCGACGCCGACCAGCAGGATCAGCACCGCCTTGCTGCCGCTCAGGCCGCCCTTCTTGTCACCGGACTTGCCGTCCATGGCGCGCCAGGCCAGCCGCACCTCGTGCGCCAGCAGCCAGGGGACCGAGCCCGCCTTCAGAAACCGGATCATGCGGGCACGGGGCCGGCGGTCAGGTCCAGGAACACGTCCTCCAGCGTCCCGCCCTGGCGGCCCGCGCGCGTGCCCAGTTCGGACAGGCTGCCCTCGGCCAGCAGGCGGCCGTGCTGGATGATGCCGATGCGGTCGGCCATGCGCTCGGCCACATCCAGAATGTGGGTGGTCAGGATCACCGTGGCGCCGGTGCGCACCTTCTCCTGCAGCACGTCCTTGACCTGACGGGCCATGGCCGCGTCCAGACCGGTCAGCGGCTCGTCCAGCATCAGCAGGCGCGGCTCATGGATCAGGGCGCCGGCCAGCGCCGCCTTCTGCTTCATGCCGCGCGAAAAACCCTCGCACCGCTCGCCGCGATGCTCCCACAGGGCCAGCCACTCCAGCAGCTCCTGGGCCCGCTTGCGCGCGGTCTTCGCGTCCACGCCCCACAGCCCGGCCACGAACTCCAGATACTCCATGGGCGTCAGCTTGTCGTAGAGCATGGGCTCGTCCGGCAGCCAGGCGATCATGCGCTTGGCCGCGACGGGGTCGGCGACGGCGTCCACGCCGAACACGCGGATCGACCCGGCCGTGGGCTGGGTCAGGCCCGCCACCATGCGCAGGGTCGTGGTCTTGCCCGCGCCGTTGGGGCCGAGCAGGGCGTAAAGCTCGCCCGCGCGCACGGTCAGATCCAGATCATCCACCGCCGGGCGGGTGAAGACCTTCTTCAGCCCGCGCAGCTCCAGCGCGGCGATGTCCGATGAACTCATTACGCATCCCCTGTCGTCACCCGACGGTGACGCGCGCGGGGCAGGGCGTCAACGCGTCACTGCATCCCGGCCCGCATCTGGGTGCGCAGGTCGTCGATGAGATGGAAGCCCCGGTCGGTCTTGTAGCGCCAGAAGGTCCAGCCGTTGCAGGCCGGGGCGTTGTCCAGCAGGGCGCCCAGCTTGTGGATCGAGCCCGTCAGGTCGCCGTGGGCCAGGCTGCCGTCGGCGCGCACGCGCGCCTCGCGCTCGCCCCTGGGGCAATACAGGCGGTCGCCCGGGCGCAGCAATCCGGCCTCCACCAGGGCGCCGAAGGGCACGCGCGGCTCCGACTTCTTGGAGCCCATCACCGCCAGGTCCTCGGGGGCGGCGGGAACCACGGCCTTGATGCGTTTCTCGGCCAGTTTGGCGTAGGTCTCCTCGCGCTCGATGCCGATGAAGTGGCGGCCCAGACGCCGGGCGGCGGCGCCGGTGGTGCCGGTGCCGAAGAAGGGATCCAGCACCACGTCGCCGGGCCGGGTGGCGGCCAGCATGACCCGGTGCAGCAGGGCCTCGGGCTTTTGCGTCGGATGCGCCTTCTTGCCGTCCTCGTCCTTGATCCGCTCCTCGCCCGTGCACAGGGCGAAGGTCCAGTCGGAGCGCATCTGGGTGTCTTCGTTGAAGGCCTTCAGGGCGTCATAGTTGAAGGTGTAGCGCTTCTGCTCGCGGCTGCGCGCGGCCCAGATCAGCGTCTCATGGGCGTTGGTGAAGCGCGTGCCCTTGAAGTTCGGCATCGGGTTGGACTTGCGCCAGATGATGTCGTTCAGCACCCAGAAGCCCAGGTCCTGGATCGCCGCGCCCAGCCGGAACACATTGTGATAGCTGCCGATCACCCAGATGGAGCCCTCGGGCTTCAGCACCCGGCGGCATTCGCTCAGCCAGGCGCGGGTGAAGGCGTCATAGGCGGCGAAGCTTTCGAACTGGTCCCAGTCGTCGTCGACCGCGTCCACCTTCGAGTTGTCCGGCCGCAGCAGGTCGCCGCCCAGCTGCAGATTATAGGGCGGATCGGCGAAGACCATGTCGACGCTGGCGTCGGGCAGGCCCTTCAACACCTCGATGCAGTCGCCCCTCAGAACGACATCGGTCTTGATACTCATGGTGGAGGGCCCCGCGTGAACTGTAACGCCGACACTGGTGAATCATCACGGTTAAGGACCGGTTGATTCCGTCGCGCTTGCGCCTCCGCATCGACGCTTTAGGGTCCGCGATCCTTTCAGAATCTCATTGGGGTGCGTCTGTTGTCCGTTCTTTCCCGCCTTGCGACGTCCGTCGCCGCCGCCTGCCTGTTCGCCGCCCCCGCCCTTGCCCAGGACGCCGGGGCCATCCGCACCGCGGAGACCCTGCGCGACCGGGCGCTGGAAGGCACCATCGCCTATGATGTGGTCGAGCAGATCACCACCCGCTTCGGCCCCCGCATGGCGGGCACGGACGCAGAGCGCGCGGCGGCCGCCTGGGGCGAAGGCTACATGCGTGCGCTGGGCCTGCAGAACGTGCGGGTGCACGAGTTTCCCCTGGCGGTCTGGAACCGGGGCGTGGAGCAGGTCGAGGTGCTCTCGCCGTTCCCGCAGCCGCTGACCGTCACAGCCCTGGGCGGCGCCATGGCCACGCCAGCCGAGGGCGTCACCGGCGAGGCCGTGATCTTCCGGACTTATCAGGATCTGCTGGACCAGCCCGAAGGCGCGCTCGAGGGCAAGATCGCCGTGGTGCTGCAGGACACGCCCCGGGCCCAGGACGGGCGCGGTTACGGCTCCACCTCCGTGATCCGGTTCCAGGGACCGACCGAGGCGGCGCGGCGCGGGGCGGTGGGCTTCCTGCTGCGCTCGCTGGGCACCCACGATCACCGCTTCGCCCATACCGGCGCCACCTCGGTCAGCGACGACGCTGTGCCCGCCTTCGCCATCAGCCCGCCCGATGCGGACCAGCTGGCCCGCATGGCCGCCATGACGGATGAGCCGATCCGCATCCGCCTGTTCTCCACGGCGGGCTTCACCGGCCACGCCTATTCGCAGAACGTCATCGCCGAGGTCGTCGGCAGCGAGCGGCCCGAGGAAGTCATCACCATCGGCGGCCATCTGGACAGCTGGGACCTGGGCACGGGCGCCATCGACGACGCCTCCGGCATCGGCATCACCACCGCGGCGCTGAAGCTGATCGCGGACCTGCCCGAACGTCCGCGCCGCACCATCCGCGTGGTCTGGTGGGGCGCCGAGGAAGTCAGCCAGCCCGCCCCGGCCCAGGGTCTGGCGGGCGCCCGCGCCTATGCGAGCTCCATCAGCGACGACGCGGCGAACCATGTGGCGATTTCGGAAAGCGATTTCGGCGCCGGGCCGATCTACGCCCTGGGTCTGCCCGAGGGCATGGGCGGAACCGAATTCCAGCGCGCCGCCATGCGTGTGCTGACGCCGCTGGGCATCGTCTGGGACGGCGCGCCCGCGCGGGGCGGCGGACCGGACACCGGCCCGACGGTCGCGCTCGGGGTGCCCGCCTTCCGGCTGGCGCAGGACGGCACGGACTATTTCGACACCCACCACACGGCGGATGACGTGATCGACCGCATCGAGCCGGAGAATCTGGACCAGAACGTCGCCGCCTGGGCCGCGCTGCTCTGGCTGATCGCCGACTCCGACGTGGACTTCCGGGCCGGACGGTAGGTTCCGGCCACGAAAAAGGGCCGGTGTCTTGCGACACCGGCCCCTTCATCCGATCCGTGAAGGATCAGGCGCTTTGCAGCTGACCCGCGGATTCCTTGCCCGAGCGCGCGTCGCGCTCCAGCTCGTAGGAAACCTTCTGGCCTTCGTTCAGCGAGTTCATGCCCGCGCGCTCAACGGCCGAGATGTGCACGAACACATCCTTGCCGCCGTCGGTGGGCTCGATGAAGCCGAAGCCCTTGGTGGGGTTGAACCATTTAACGGTGCCGGTAGCCATATCATGACCTCCTTAAAGCGTTGGCCGCAGGGGACATCCCTGTTCGGCCTGTCGGGTCTGAATGGAAACGGCTGGCCTCAATGCGTCGCATAGAAGAACGGGGCGTTACGCAAAGAGATCGACCAGCCCAAGATGACGGGAAACGAGGGCGAAAGCAAGGCGTAAGGCGATTTTCCGCGCCGGACGCCCAAACAGCCGCCGGCCGGAAGGGGCAGGGCAGGGGCAAACCGGGCCGCGCTACGCCGCGGGGGACGCGCTTGGCCGCCCCCGTCGCAACCGCCCGCCGACGCCCCGTCACCTTGGCGGCGAACCGCCGGATGGCTATAGGAGCGTTCGGCTCGCGGGCGTGGCGAAACTGGTAGACGCAACGGACTTAAAATCCGTCGGGCGAAAGCCCTTGCCGGTTCGACCCCGGCCGCCCGCACCACTCTTCCGCGCACCCCGGCGAGGGAGTCGGACCTCTATCGGGCGGACTCTGCGCGCAGGCGCGTCAGTTCCTGTTCCGCCTGGATGAAGTCGGCGCGGAAAGCGGGATCCGCCTTCAGGCGCGCGACCATGGCCGCGCCGACGATACGGCCCGCCTCCACATCGCTGGGGTAGTGCAGGCCGCAGATGACCCGGCTTTCGCCATAGGCCAGACCGCGCGCCAGGATCTCGTCGGCCCGGTCCGGCGCCATTTCCGCCAGCACCAGCGCCCAGGCCCAGCCCAGCGCCGCGTGGCCCGAGGGATAGGAGCCGCTGGCCGTGAGCCAGGGCGGGGGCGCTATGCAGGTCGCTGCCGGTTCGGTCACGAACGGCCGGGGACGCCGGTAGCTCTGTTTCGCCGGGGTCTGCACGGTCTCCAGATCCCCCAGCATGCGGCCCAGCAGCAGGGTCAGGGTCGGCAGGCGCTCCGGGTCGAAATCCACCCCCAGCGCCGGCGCGAAGATGCGCGGCGCCGACGGGGTCTCGATCTCGTTGTCCGCAGCAGCCATGGCCCAGCGCTCACCGCCTTCCAGCGCGCGGGTGGACCGGTAGGCCTCGATGTCGGCCTGATCGCGCAGCGACCCCGCGACGGGCGGCGGCGGCAGGAAGCGGGCGGCGTTCGGCGCGCCCTCGTCCTGCAGATAGCCGTGGGGATGATCCCGGAAGCCCTCCCAGAAGACCGGCGCGGCCGGGTCCGCCGTGGCGCAACCGCCCAGGGCCAGAACGAGGATCATGACGCCGCGCGCGGCCGAGGAATTGAGAGACATGCAGACGACGCCTTGAAGAAGGGGAAGGATCAGGCGGCCACGGCGCCGGGGCGACCGTCCTCGACCACCCAGCTGTTGAGGGTCGAGATTGTGGCGCGGGGGTCGCGGACATCCGAGATGGTCCGGTAGCGGGTGCTCATCCGGTCGCGCTCCACGTCGATGGAGACATAGCCGCGCACCCGGCTGTCGAAGAATTTGATCTGCGGATTCTCGGGCATCTGGGCCATCAGGGCGTCGTAGGGCGGACCCGAGGACGAGATGGAGGTGCCGACGAACTCGGTGGCCACGGTCGGCGAAGACGGATCGGCGCTGACCCGCTTCACGTCATTGGTCCAGAACGAGTGATAGTCGCCGCTGAGCACCACCGGGTTGCGGGGCCGCAGGGTCGCCAGCGCCTCGGTCATCCGGTCGCGCGCCACGGGGAAGCCGTCCCAGGTGTCGGTCCAGTAGCGGGTCTCGGCATCGCCGTTTCCGAACCGCAGGCCCGCCATGACCAGATTCTGGCCCAGGATGTTCCAGCGCGCGTCGGACCGGGCCAGGCCGTCGTACAGCCAGCGTTCCTGCTCGAAGCCCAGGAAGGTGCGCGCCGGGTCCAGACGATCCAGACAGGCGGCGTCGGTGATCACCTGGCCCTTGCCGCCATTGGGCCCGTCGCTACAGGCTTGCCTTGAGCGGTACTGACGCCCGTCCAGCATGAAGAACTGCGCCAGCCGGCCGTAGCGCACCGAGCGATGGATCGGCATCTGCAGCCGGGCGTCGAGGCGCGTGCGGCGGATGGGCATGGCTTCGTAGAACGCCTGATAGCCGGCCGCGCGACGACGCAGGAAGTCGTCGGGCGCGACGCCGGGCGTCTTGGACCAGACGCCGGAATAGTCGTCCTGGATCTCGTGGTCGTCCCACACCGCCAGACAGGGCGCGGCCGCGTGCAGGCGCTGCAGGTCGGGGTCAGTGCGGTGCAGGGCGTAGCGGTTGCGATAGCCCGCCAGGGTGGTGGCCTCTTCCAGACCATAGGGCCGCACCACATTGGCCGACTGGGCCGCGGTGCGGGTGTATTCGTAGATGTAGTCGCCCAGGAACAGGGTCAGGTCCGGCGCCTCGTCGGCCATGTGGCCATAGGCGCTGAAATAGCCGGATTCCCAGTTGGAGCACGAGGCGACGGCAAGACGCAGCCGGTCGATATCGGCGTCCGGCGCCGGCGCGGTGCGGGCGCGGCCGACCGGGCTCTGCTGGCCCAGGCTGGTGAAACGGTACCAGTACGGTCGGTCGGGCGTCAGCCCCTCGACCTCCACGTGGACGCTGTGGGCGGTCGATCGGTCAGCGGTGACCTCGCCGGCGGCGACGATGCGGCGGAACGCCTCGTCCGCGGCCACTTCCCACCGAACCGTCGCCGGACCGCCCATGCCGCCCAGGCCGTCCGGCGCCACCGGATCGACGGCCAGCCGGGTCCACAGGACGAAGCCGTCCGGCGCCGGATCGCCGCTGGCCACCCCGAGAGGGAAGACATGGGCGCCGTCGGCGCGCGCCTGGCCGATACGCAGCACCAGCGGCGCGGCGACCAGGCCGCCGATCAGATGGCGACGGTTTATGGACGGGGGTGTTTTCAGCATGGGCGGGGCTTTCAGGAGCGGCGGTCGAAAGAAAGGCCGGACCGACGGGCGCCGGTCCGGCCTTTTCCCAGGCGCCTAGAAGTCCACGGTCAGGCGGACGCCGACGCTGCGGCCCCGGTTCGGCGACGCCGTCGGACGGGCCGAGCCGTTGAAGCCGTTGCGGGTCTCTTCGTACTGCTCGTCGAAGATGTTGCGGCCCCACAGGCCCAGTCGCCAGTTGGCGTCTTCCGGGCCGGCGCTCAGGCTCGCGTTCCACAGCCAGTAGCCGGGCAGCACCGAGCTGGAGGCCGCGTTGTAGATGGCGTCCCGCTGGTTGTAGTTGGTCTCGGCGCGCAGCGCCCAGCCGGCCATGAACCAGTCGTAGGACACCGCACCACCGTAGTTGAACTCGGGGAACTGCAGCGGCTCTCCGGAGCGGTCGTTGGTGATGATGGTGTCCCACGGACCGTCCGGCGGGTTCGCCGCGTCGGTCGCGGCGCCGTCGATGGCGAAGTACTCGGTGTATTCGCCGGTCTTGTAGCCGTAGTTCTGGCTGATGGTCAGGCCGCGCATGGGGGTCCACACCAGCTCGATTTCACCGCCGTAGATTTCCGACTTGGGCACATTGGTGATCTTGCCCAGACGGCCGGATTCCCGGTCGTACTCGAGGCCCTGAACCTGCTGATCCGTATAGTCGTAGAAGAACAGGGCGCCGTTCAGACGAAGGGTGTTGTTGAACAGGTCCGCATTGACGCCCGTTTCGTAGGCGATGACGATCTCGGGCCTGAAGGGCGTGGCCGAGGTGCCGTTGTAGGTGGTGAAGCCGCCGGACTTCACGCCGCGCGCCACGCTGGCGTAGAGCAGGGCGTTGTCGTTCAGGTCGTACTCCAGGCCGAAGCGCCCGGTCACTTCCGACAGGTCGGTGTCATAGGTGACCTCCGGGCCTTCCGGCATGTTGATGCGGCGCGTGCCCGAGGTGGTCAGGCTGCGCTCTTCGTACTCATAGCGCAGACCGGCGATCAGGTTCAGGCGATCGGTCAGGGCGTAGCTGTTGTGGGTGAACAGGCCGAACGCCTCCACGCTCTGCTCGTAGGGCGTGTTGACCAGAACCCGGTTCGCACCACGGAACTGGGTGTAGAAGCCGCCGTCGATGCTCTCGTCGGCATAGTGGGCGCCGACCAGCCAGTTCAGACGGCCGCCGTCGCTGGAGGACAGGCGGACCTCCTGCGAGAAGGCGTCGATGTCATTGTAGAAATAGACGTCCGACTCGTTGAAGCGCGTGCCGTCCCAGTCGTTGTATTCGGACCGCTCGAAGGTCTGATAGGCGGTGACCGTGTTCAGCACGGCCCAGCCCAGGTCAGCCTCGATGCGGGCGCTGAGGTCCAGACCATTGTTGTCGCGGCCGGGCTTCGAGCCCAGCGCACGGCCCGAAACCAGCGACATTTCCGGCGACAGCTCCCAGCCGGTGATCCGCCACTCGGTGTCCGTGGGATAGGTGACGCTGCCGTCGAACACCGTGTAGGGCCCGCGCAGGCGGAAGCCCAGGCCGTCGGACTGGTCCATGGACCAGGTGCCCGCCAGATCCACGGTGACGTCCTCAGAGGCGTCCCAGGTCAGACGGCCGCGCAGGGCGGTCTTGTCCATGTCCCCGAGCTCTTCGCCGGTATCCCGGTGATACTGCCAGGCGCCGCCCTGTTCGGTGACGGCGGCCAGACGGCCGAGCAGGTTGGGCGCGATCTGGCCCGAGACATAGCCCTCGAGCTTGTAGCGGTCATACGAGCCGTACTCGGCCATGAAGCCGGCGCGGGTGTCGGGCGTCGGGGCGTTGGTGATGATGTTGACGGCGCCGCCGGTGGTGTTGCGGCCGTACAGGGTGCCCTGCGGTCCACGCAGAACCTCCAGGCGCGCGATGTCGAACATCGCGCCCTGGGTGGTGATCGTATAGGGGTGCGCGACTTCATCGACATAGACGCCGACGGTCGAGGCGTTGTTGCTGGAGTACTCGCGCGTGCCGATGCCGCGGATGCGGAAGGCGGGCTGCCCGCTGCCGAACTGGCTGTCGACCTCCATGTTGGGCACCAGGTTTTCGATGTCGTTGATGACCTGGACGCCCTTCTCTTCCAGATTGTCGCCGTCGATGACGCTCAGCGCGATGCCGACGTCCTGACGGGACTGGGCCCGACGCTGGGCGGTGACAACGACTTCCTGAACGGTCGTCGCGCCCGTCTCGGGCGTCGATTGGGCGGCGGCGGGCAGCGCCGCGGCGAGGGTGAGGGCGGCGCTCGAGGCGCTGATGAGCAGACGTTGCATTGCGCGATCCATGCGGACGGCGCGCACAGGCATCCCCTCCCGCGCGGCCGAGCTGTTGATGACGGTGTCGAACAGGCGTTTGTCCGGCGGTTCTGCGAGGCGACGCCAGCACCGGGGACAGGAGGCCGGGGCCGCTTTCGTCGCGCCAGAAAAACAACTGTTCGACAGCGATCTCCTACTAGGAGCACTGCGCGATACTTTTGCGACAGTTGTTAGAAGACTTGCTGTCAGCGGAGGCGCGCGGGGCGTGACAGTCGTGAATAACGCTCGTTCTACGCCTCCGCTCGCCCGACAAGTCGGCCTGCGGCCTCCTTCAGGTCGTCGCCTGAAATCGGAACCCCTGTCGCCGCCGCAATCAGTCCGCGCCCCTTGATCCACAGGGCGAAACGCGTGGCGGCCAGGCGTGTCAGGTCGAAGGTCCGGGGCCAGACGCCCGCGCTGTTGTAGAATGTGCCGCCGCCCTCCGGCCCGCGCAGCACCATGACCAGATCCTGAAGCGCGGGGTCCTGCCGCGCCTCCAGACAGATGCTGGCGATGAGGCGGGCGTACTTGATGTAGAAGCCTTCGCCCCGGGGACCGATCGAGAGCGTGGGCGCCATGATCCGTTGCCAGCTCTCGATGGTCGGCGCCGACGGATCGCCGTCAGTTCGGCGACCGGCCAGATACTGGGGCAACTCGCGGAACACGCTGTGCCAGACCGCGTCCACCACGAAATGCCGCATGTCAGGCCAGTGATAGGCGATGGTCGAGGTCGAGGTGCCGGCGACGAGGCTGACCGACCGGTTGGTCACGGAGGCGACGCCGCCGGTCAGGATCTGGTCCGCCGCAATGTCCAGCAGTTTGAGCCGCATGGAGTCCGCGTCGAGGTCTTCGGCGGGCGCCCGGGGCAGGACCAGGTGGTCCCGGTACCAGAACGTCGCGCTGGCCGATTCATTCCGCAGGCCCAGGGAATGATCGATCAGGGAGCCGAGCCCTTCGGTGCAGATGACCTCATAGTCCGGCCGCCCCGACAGCGCGCCGGCGTAGAATTGCTCGATCACCAGACAGGCGGTCAGGGACCCGGCGAGGTCTCCCGTCCGGGATGACGCGGCGAGGTAGTCGCGCCAGGCGTGCTCTCGCATCGCCTCCCAGCGGCCGATCAGGTCGCGACGCGCGGCGTCAGGCTCGGCGTCCAGCAGCAGCGCTTCCCAGACCCGGACGAACTCCGCATCCTTTCCGGCCCGCAGCCGCAGATACAGCATGATGAGAGTCAGCAGGTTGTCGCGGCTGGCTTGCAGACCCCCGACGCTCGCGAAGAAGCTGGCATGGAAGCGCGCGTCCCGTTCAAGCGCCGCCTCGCCGATCGCAAGGATCAGGCCGGACTTGCTGCCGAACAGGTTGACGATGACGGTCGTGCTCTTGCCGACGGCTTGCGCCAGGTCGCGCAGCGTCAATCTCCGGAAGCCCTGCAAGGCCACCATTTCGATTGCTGCATCAATGATGCGTTGCGCGTCGCCTGAGCTCATGAACCCCTTACCCTGAAGCACAGGTGTCCATGGAATGCGGGACGCGGCGTGTCGAGAGGGGATGCGGACTGATCGTGCGCAAGCCATTCTGTCGAAACCGAACGTCCCTTTTCCGCACCGATGGCGATGACGGCTTCTGGCGCGTTAGTGGCCCCCGTCTGATGCTGGCGCCGACGATCGAGATGACCCCGGCCCGCAGCGCTTGAGCCGCGCCTCCGCGCGGGATTGTCGCTCGCGGGACCACGCGCGCCCCCGCTTTCGTTTTGTAGGCAAAGTGAAAACGGGATATGGAGGATGGCGGCAATTGGCCGTCTTGGGAGATGCAGTGCATGGCGGACGGGTCCCGCGCAATCTCGCGCGATACTTCAGAGCGTCGGCGTGAAATCACGACCATGATCCGAACCCGCGGCAGCGTTCAGGTTGCGGCCCTGTCGGACATGTTCAACGTGTCCATGCAGACGATCCGCAAGGATCTGCACTATCTCGAGGAACGCGGCGTCGCGACGCGCGCCTATGGCGGGGCGATCAGCACCGAGGTGGTGAACGCCCCGGTCGAGCCGGCCATCGAGACGAAACGGGTCAGCCACACCGAAGCCAAGGAGCGCGTGGGCAAGCTGGCGGCCGGCATGGTCAAGCCAGGCGATTCCATCATGCTGGACTCCGGCACCACCACCCTGCAGATCGCGCGCTTCCTGCCGGACGACGAGGACCTGACCGTCGTCACGAACGACTTCGACATCCTGACGGTGCTGGCCCAGAAGCGAAAGATAAAGATCGTCATGCTGGGCGGCGAACTGCGTCGGCGGAACATGGCCTTCTACGGGGCGCAGACCGTGGCGGCGCTGGACGACCTGTTGCTGGACAAGCTGTTCCTGGGCGTCGACGGGCTCGACATCGAGCGCGGCGTCACCACCCATCACGAGCCCGAGGCCCAGCTGAACCGCCGCATGGTCGAGACCGTACGCGAGGTCATCGCCGTCACGGACGCCTCCAAGTTCGGCCGGATCTGCCTGCACCGGATCATCGGCGTGGCCGACCTTGACGCCCTCATCACCGACACGGGCGCGCCGGCCTATATCGACGAGGCCGCTGATCGCCTGGGCTTCCGGCTTCACAAGGCCTGAGGCGTCGACCGGACGCCTCAGCGTTCCAGCGCCGCGTCGCCCCAGGTGACGACGAGCGGGAGGTCGCTTGTCAGGGTCTCCGACCGGGCGACGATCTCCACGATGTCCACGCCGCTGATGTCGGCGGACAGCGGCGCGGGCGCCGCGCCAAACCCCATGGGCGCGCTTTCGGCGAGGAGCCTGCCGTCGCCATAGACGGCGAACCGCACGGAATCGCGGGTGTTGCGCGTTGAATCGTCCACGCCGACGCTGGCCTGAAACTGTGTGTAGCCCGCGTTGCGCACTTCCAGACGAGAGTTGGTCAGAACGCCGATGCCGGTGTCGAAGCCTTGGCCTGCGATCCTCAATGCTTCGTCATAGGGGGTGGCGTCGGCCCGGGCGCCGCCCCAGCCGGCATAGGTCGGCCGCTCGCCCGAACCGCGGGTCTCGCCCCAGACGTTGCGCATGCGGTGCACGACAGGGTCGGATTCCGGCGCGATGACGCCGTCGACCGCCACGTTCACATCGCCCGGAATCTCGGACAGATAGACGCCGTCGGCCAGCTGCCGTTCGCCCGCCGCCTGGAACACCAGGGTCTGACGGGGGGCCAGGGTGAAGGTCGTCTCGTCGGTGAAGGTCGAGGTGGTCCCGTCCCAGAGGTTCCGCATCCGGATGGGCGCGCCGTCGGCGAACTTCAGCTGGGCCGCCGTCAGGGTGACGTCCATATCGGCAGCGCCCCGGTTGAACAGGGCCACGGCCTTGTCGCCGGTCGACAGGGTCTTGACGATGATCTGCACGTCGTCCGAGGCATAGGCGATCACGCCCTGATGGCCGCCGGGATCCTGGTTCAGCCGCACGAGGTCGGCGTTGCCCCAGATGTCCATCAGGCTCTGCGGCGCGTCGCGCAGATCGTACCCGATCAGCAGGGGCGCATTGATCATGGCCCAGAGGGTGAAGTGCGACCGGGCCTCGGTCAGGTGATCCTGATCGAAGTCGCCGTGGCCGACGAAGAGCATGTCCGGGTCGTTCCAGGCGCCCGGCCCGGCGTAGAGGGCGCGGGTCGAGGCGCTGTCGAAATTGTGCAGCATCCGCGTCCAGGTCGGGGTGATATCGCCGCTGGTGCGCCACAGATGGCCCACGTCCTTGCCCCAGGCCCGCACATTGGCCGCACCCCAGTTGCAGATGGCCAGAATATAGTCCCCGTCCGGATTGTGCCGGGCCAGGGCTTCGGCGACCTGGTCATACAGGGCCTGAACGGCGGGAATGTCGGAGCGGTTGATGGAGACCTGGTCGATCAGGGGCGGCACGGGCGTATAGTCGTGCTCCGCGACCAGCGGGTTCTCGGGCCCGTAGACGTTGATGCCGCACGCATCGACCTTGATGTAGTCGAAGCCCCATTCGGCGAAATAGAGCCCGATGTCCTGATCCACGTGGCCGTGGAGGCCGACTTCGCGTTCGGCGGGGGAGCCTTCCGGGAGGTTGGGTGAATGCAGGTCATAGGCCTGGGAGCAGGCGTTGCGACCGATGTCGGTGTAGATGCCGGCCTTCAGCCCCATGCCGTGCAAGGCGTCGGTGAAGGGCCGGAAGCTGGAGTCCTCGCCTTCGATCCGCGCCGACGGAAAGATGGCCGTGCGGATCTCCAGCCGACCGTCCGGCTGTCGGCGTCTCAGCCACCAGCCGTCGTCGATGTTGATGTAGGTGTAGCCCAGTTCGGCCAGGCCGCTGTCGACAATGGCCTGGGCCGCGCCGAGCACCTTGGCCTCGTCCACCTCGGTGCGGAAGGCGTTCCAGGAGTTCCAGCCCATTGGCGGGGTGCGCGCCTGCGACCGCTCCGGGATCGACCATGCGCCCGTGGCGGCCAGGGGATCGCTCTGGGCGAGGGTCGGCGTGGCGAGGCCGAGAAGGCCCCAGGCGGCGACGGAGGTCAGGAGGGTGCGGACGGTCATGGAGCCTCCGGTCAGCGGTCGGAACGAGAGAAGAAAACGCGCCGCGCATTGGCGGAATAGATCTTGTCGATCACCGACCGGGGCAGGGCCAGCCCTGTCACATCGGCGTCGATGTCATCGACGCGCCGGGTCTCCCCGGTGGCCAGATAGGTCCAGTCCGCCGTCCAGACCTCGTGGGCCGACTGTCGGAAGGCCTGCGGGTCGTCCCCCGGATTGAGGGTCAGGTCGGTGCCGTAGAGAATGCGGTCCTGATACCGGATGAAGAAGTCCCGCACCTTCTGATGGTCCCGCACGGACTGGTGCTGGATCTGGGCCATGCGGGCCGCCAGTTCGATCACGGCGTTCGGATGGGCGTCGAGAAACGCGGCCGCCGCATCGACGCTCCACTCCAGGCTGGCCATGTGCGCGCCGACGAACGACAGGTTCGGGTTACGCGCCACCATGGCGTTGCGCCGGGCCATCAGCTCTTCATAGCCCGGCATCTCGGGGTGAAGATACATGTGGTACTCGGGGTGGGCCGAGAAATAGAGCCGGTCGTTCCGGGTCGTCATCTCCTCGATCGGCAGCCAGCAGTTATAGGGTTCGCCCTGGTGGGCGATCAGCGGCACGCCCGTTGCGGCGAGATGGCTGAAGACCGGGTCGAAGCCGGCGTCGTCGATGAAGATCAGGCGGTCGTCATCGTCCCGCTCGACCATGCCGATATTCTTCCACACCTTCACGCCCACGGCGCCCCGGCGGACTTCCGCGTCGATCGCAGCCCGGGTGCGGTCCGCCCAGCCGGCCTCGCCGAATCCCTGCATGGAGAAGGTGGCGGCGTAGTGGAAGCGCTCGGCGTTCGCCTCGGTGTAGTGGTGCGCGACCTCGGCCTGATCGCTGATCGAGGGGAAGGCGGGGTAGTCGACGTTGATCGACAGGATCTCGAAATTGTCGGCCGCCGCCTGGTCCAGGAAGGCGTCGTCGGCGACATTGACGTGCACGTGGGCGTCGATCTTGCGCACCGTGGCGAAGTCCGACGCGGCGTAGGTTTCGCCCTCAAGGGTGGTGCAGGCGGACAGCATCGCGCAGACCACGAGGGGGACGGCCAAGGCGCAGGACCAGCGGGCATTGAACTTCATCACGACCTCCATTCCAGTCGACAGCGCTCGACGTCGAAACGAACGCGAATGTTTCGTTGTGCGTCTTTTTGTTTGCCTTCGGAAACCGGCCTATGCAAGATTATTTCCAGGCTGATCGTCAAAAGAGGGTGCGACGACCATGATGAAACCCCTTCTTCACCGCCGTGGTTTGCTCGCCCTGTCAGGAGGAACCATCCTGGCCGCCGGGGCGATCGGCCCGGGCCGCGCCTGGGCGGGTCCGGTGGTGGCGCGCGCGGGGGATCAGGTCCTGACGGTCGAGTTCGACTCGGCCCTGAACAGCCGGCTGATCTCCAACCTGACCGGACGGGCGTCCGCGCTGAGCGAATTCGGCGCCTCGGAAACGGTGACCCTTGAAGACGACCGGATCATCGACAGCTTCCCGTTCGTCGACCAGAGCCGGACCCCGGTCAGCGATGTCCACGGCGAGGGCGTGCGGCACACGGTGCGCGGCGTTTCCTCCGAAGGTCTGGAAAAGAGCGTCAGCCTCACCTTCTACGACCGCTACCCGGGTTTTCCCCTGGTGAAGGTCGTTTGGCGGCACACGCGCGGCGAGGCGCTCGTGATCAAGAGCTACCGTGCCGGGGCGCATGTTCTGAAGTCGTCCGGCGCGGGTTTCTGGTCCTGGTCCGGCTCGACCCATGCCGACCGCCGCGACTGGGTTCAGCCGGTCGGCGACGGCTTCGAGCAGGCCAATTTCATGGGCATGAACGCCTCCGACTATGGATCGGGCACGCCCGTGGCCGACGTCTGGCGGCCGGACGCGGGCATCGCCGTCGGCCACATCGAGCTGACGCCCAGGCTGATCTCGCTGCCGATCGTCGCCTCGCCCGCCGGGGCCTCCGTGGCCCTGGAAGAGGCCCGGGCCGTGACATTGAATCCGGGCGACGAACTGAGCGCGCTCGACGCCTTCGTCACCGTGCATCGACGCGACTATTACGCGACGCTCGACACCTACCGCCGTGTGATGGCGGATCGAGGGCTTGCGGCCCCCAGCCCGCCGGACGGCGCCTATGAGGCCATCTGGTGCGCCTGGGGCTACGACCGCGATTTCACCGTCGCCGAGATCGAGGGCACCTACGCCAAGGTCAGGGACCTGGGCTTCAAATGGGCGGTGCTGGACGACGGCTGGCAGACCAACGAGGGCGACTGGGACCTGAATCCCCGCAAGTTCCGCAGCGATGCGGACATGATCGCCTTCGCCAGCAACATCCGCGCGGCCGGCCTGAAGCCCCGGCTGTGGCTGGCGCCCCTGGCCGTCGATCCCGGCTCGGACCTGCTGCACGACCATACCGACATGCTGCTGCTGGACGAGAACGGGGCGGTTCAGGACGTCACCTGGTGGAACGCCTTCTATCTGTGCCCGGCCTACCAGCCGACCCGCGACTACACCCAGGCGCTGATCCGCAGGATCATCGGCGAATGGGGCTACGAGGGCCTCAAGCTGGACGGCCAGCACATGAACGGCGTGGCCCCCTGCCACAACCCCGCCCACAACCATGCGCGCCCGGAGGAGTCCGTCGAACAACTCCAGGACTTCTGGAAGATGGTCTATGACACGGCTCGGGAGGCCAATTCAGAGGCCGTGGTGGAGTTCTGTCCCTGCGGGACCTCCTACGCCTTCCACAATCTGCCCTACACCAATCAGGTCCCGGCGTCGGATCCGCTCTCGTCCTGGCAGGTGCGTCTGAAGGGCAAGTCGCTGAAGGCCCTGATGGGGCGCGACGCCGCCTATGCCGGGGACCATGTCGAACTGAGCGACGGCGGCGACGACTTCGCCTCGTCCGTCGGCATCGGGGCGGTCATCTCGACCAAATTCACCTGGCCGAACGAAGGCCGGGGCCCGGACGCCAATTTCCTCCTGACGGCCGAACGGGAGGCCGTGTGGCGCAAATGGGCGGACCTCTACAACGCCAAGATGCTGCCCAGGGGCCGGTACCTTGGCGAGCTGTACGATATCGGCTTCGACAAGCCGGAAGCCCATGCGATCGAGAAGGACGGCCGGCTCTATTACGCCTTCTACGCTGAGGAATGGGACGGGCCGGTCGAACTGCGCGGGCTCGGCGAGGGCGGCTATCGTCTGACCGACTATTTCAACGGGGCCGACCTGGGGACGGCGACGGCGGACGCCGCGCGCATTCCCGCCCGGTTCGAGCGGTTCCTGTTGATCGAAGCCACCCCCGTTGAAGGCGGACGCGCGTGACCGACGTTCCTGCGACCCCCGCCGTGACGTCCCGCCGCTGGCTGCTGTTCGCCTTCCTGACCGTCGGCCTCTGGGGCGTCTGGGGCGCGTTCGCGGGCATTTCCGCCCAGCGCGGCTTCCCCGAAACCCTGGTCTACTGCGTCTGGGCCCTCACCATGGTCCTGCCGGCGGTCGTGGTCATGCACCGGGCAGGGTGGCGGCTGGATCGCGATCCCCGGTCGATTTTCTACGGCCTGCTGATCGGTCTGACCGGCGCAGGCGGGCAGATGATCCTGTTCTACGCGGTGACGACGGGGCCAGCCTATCTGATCTTCCCGATCATTTCCCTGTCGCCCCTGATCACCATCCTGTTGTCGCTGCTGCTCCTCAAGGAGCGCACGTCGCGTCTGGGCGCCATAGGCGTCGTGCTGGCCCTGGTCGCCCTGCCTCTGTTCGATTTCTCGCCCCAGGGCTTTTCGTTCTCGCAGGGATCGACCTGGTTCCCGCTGGCCCTGATCATCATGCTCTGCTGGGGCGTGCAGGCCTATTTCATGAAGCTGGCCAACAACCGGATGAGCGCCGAGAGCATCTTCTTCTACATGATGCTGACCGGCCTGTTGCTGACGCCGGTCGCGGTCGCGATGACCGACTTCTCGGAACCGATCAACTGGGGCTGGGACGGGCCGTGGCTGGCGGGCGTCATCCAGATGCTCAACGCGGTGGGCGCCCTGTGCCTCGTCTACGCCTTCCGGTACGGCAAGGCGATCGTGGTGGCGCCGCTCACCAACGCCGGCGGACCGCTGGTCACCGCCGCCATTTCCCTGCTGCTCGTCGGCGTCCTGCCGGGCGAGCTGAAGATGGTGGGTCTGGGGCTCGCCGTCATCGCAGCGGCCCTCCTGGCTTCGGCGCCCTAGGCCGCCGGGAACACGCAACGAAACCTCAATTGAAGTTTCGGTTTCATTGTTTTGGTTGCGGTTTGCCTCAATTTCATTAGAGTCCGCGTGTCACCAAAGGGATCTCTCATGAAGGCGATGCTTGACCTCGTAGCCCGGCACAAGTCCGGGCAGGCCTGCGGCATCTATTCGGTCTGCTCGGCGCACCCGCTGGTCATCGAGGCGGCGTGCGTTCACGCCCTCAGGACCGGGGTCGACGTGCTTCTGATCGAGGCCACCTGCAATCAGGTCAACCAGGACGGCGGCTACACGGGCATGACCCCGGCCCGGTTTCGCGACTTCGTTCACGCCATCGCCCGGGACGCCGGCCTGCCGGTCAATCGCGTGCTTCTGGGCGGCGACCACCTGGGTCCCAATCCGTGGACCAGTCTTCCCGCCGAGGAGGCGATGGTCAGGGCCGAGGTGCTGATCGAGCAGTATGTGACCGCGGGCTTCCGCAAGATCCATGCGGACTGCTCCATGTCGTGCGTCGACGATCCGACCCCGCTGCCGGAAGACGTCATCGCGCGCCGCGCCGCACGGCTGATCAAGGTCGCCGAGGCGACGCAGCGGCGGGGCGGCGGCGAACCCTGCGTCTATGTCATCGGCACCGAGGTCCCCGTGCCGGGCGGCGCCGCGGAGGACCTTCCCGAACTGGAGGCGACCACCCCCGAGGCGGCCATCGCCACCCTGGACGCCCACCGCGCCGTCTTCGGCGAAGAGGGTCTGTCGGACGCCTGGACGCGGGTCATCGCCGTCGTCGTGCAGCCCGGGGTCGAGTTCGATCACCACAAGGTCATAGACTATGATCGTGCGAAGGCGGTCCGCCTGCGCAGCGCGCTGGACGACCAGCCGCACGTCGTCTTCGAGGCCCACTCGACCGACTACCAGACCGCCGGGGCCTTGAAGGCGCTGGTCGAGGATCATTTCGCGATCCTCAAGGTCGGGCCGGGAGTCACCTTCGCCCTGCGCGAGGCCTTGTGGGCCCTGGACGCCATCGAGCGCGAGTGGATCGGCGATGGCCGGGCGTCAGGCTTCCGCAACACCGCCATCGAGCGGATGGAGGCCGAGCCGCGCCACTGGGCCAGATACTACCAGTCCACCGGCGCGGATCTGCGGTTCGACCTGCAGTACAGTCTGTCCGACCGGATCCGCTATTATTGGCCGGACCCGGCCATTTCCGCCGCGCAGGACCGGATGTTCGACAACCTCGCCGACAACCCGCCGCCCATGGCGCTGATCAGCCAGTATCTGCCGGCCGCCAACGCCGCCTTGCGTGACGCCGGCCTGCCCACAGATCCGACCAACCTTGTGATCGCCCATATCGGCGCCGCCCTGGAGCCTTATCGGACCGCCTGCACCCCGGAGCCGGAGCCTGCTCATGTCTGACGTGATCCAACTGGGACTCCCGGAGTCCGAACTGGAACGGTTGGGAGGTCTGTGGACCGCCCGCGAGATCTCACAACAGCCGGCCATGCTGCGCGAGACGCAGAAGCTGCTGATGGCGCGCCACCTCGAGATCGACGGATTCCTTGGCCCGCTTCTGGCGGAGCCCGGGCTTCGGGTCATCCTGACGGGGGCGGGCACGTCCGCCTTCGCCGGCGAATGCCTGGCGCCCCTGCTGTCAGCGCGCCTTGGCCGGCGGGTCGAGGCCATCGCCACCACGGACCTGGTCTGCGCCCCCCACCTCTATTTCGAGCCCGACACGCCGACCCTGCTCGTCTCGTTCGGCCGCTCGGGCAACAGTCCTGAAAGCGTGGCGGCGATCGAGCTGGCGGACCGGTTGGTCAAGCGCCTGAACCACCTGATCATCACCTGCAACGCGGAAGGCGCGTTGGCGGCCTACGGCAAGGCGCCGAGGGGGCTGACCGTCCAGTTGCCTGAAGCGACCCATGATCGCAGCTTTGCGATGACGTCCAGCTTCTCGTGCATGACCTACGCCGCCCTGGCCGTCTTCAGCGGCGTGGCGGCCATGGACGAGCGGGTCGAGGCCATCGCGCGCGCCACCCAGGGCGTGATCGCGGACTACACCCCCGTCATGCAGGCGGCGGCGGCAGAGGGCTATCAGCGGGTCGTCTATCTCGGCAGCCACATCTTCAAGGGTCTGGCGCGGGAATCGGGGCTGAAACTTCTGGAACTGACGAACGGCGCCCTGGTGACCATGTTCGATTCGCCGCTGGGCTTCCGGCACGGGCCGAAGACCATCGTCAATGACCGGACCCTGATCTTCGTCTTCTTCTCGAACGATGCCTATACGAGAAGCTACGACATGGACCTGCTTGAGGAACTGCGTCGCGACAACAACGCCGGCCGGGTCATCGCCATCACCGCGCAGGATGGCGTGGGGCTGCAGGCCCGGGACGAAATCAGCGTGAAGGGTCTGGCGACGGCGGACGACGCCGAATTGCTCTTCCCCTATATCGTTGCGCCCCAGATTCTGGCCTTCTTCGAGTCGCTCCGGCTCGGCCTGAAGCCGGACCAACCCAACACCTCCGGCACGGTCAACCGCGTCGTTCAGGGCGTGCGGATTCACGAGCTGGGCTGAGGACCGGGGGCGAGGGACAAGAGGCGTGAAGCAATCGGACGGATATTTTCTGGGCGTCGACGGCGGCGGCACGAAGACCGCCTTCGTGCTGATCGACCGCGCGGGCCGGGAAGTCGCCCGCTATGAGGGCGGCTCCAGCTATCACGTTGAGATCGGGGTCGAGAGACTCCACGTCGTCCTCAACCAGGGCGTCCAGTCGGTTCTGAAACAGGCGGGCGCATCCCCGGCTGATGTCGTCTTCGCGTTCTTCGGCCTGCCCGCCCACGGCGAGGATTCGAAGATCCAGCCCATGCTGGACGTCATTCCGGAAGCCTTGCTGGGGCACCACCGCTACGCCTGCGGCAACGACATGATCTGCGGATGGGCCGGCTCACTGGCGGGCGAGGACGGCATCAACATCGTCGCCGGCACAGGCTCCATCGGTTACGGTGAGCATCAGGGTCTGTCGGCGCGCGGCGGCGGCTGGGGCGAGATTTTCTCAGACGAGGGTTCGGCCTACTGGATCGCGGTCCAGGGGCTCAGGGCCTTCTCGCGAATGTCGGACGGCCGCCTGCCGCGGGGTCCCCTGCATGATCTGATGGTGCGGGAATTCGCGCTGGCGACGGACCTCGACCTTTGCGCCCACATCTATTCCCGGAGCACGCCCCAGCGGGACCGCATCGCGGGCGTGTCGCGACTGATTGCGCGGGCTGCGGCGAACGGCGACGAGGCCGCAAGGCGGATTTTCACGGAGGCCGGCCACGAGCTGGCGGAGATCGTGGACTCGATCCGGCGACGGCTGGCGTATCGGCCGGGCGAACGCGTGACCCTGTCCTATTCGGGAGGCGTGTTTCAGAGCGGCGATCTGATCCTCAAGCCGTTCACCCAGCGGCTTTCGGCCTGTTCGGCGGACTACCACCTGATTTCTCCCCGCTACAGCCCGGGAATCGGCGCGGCCATCTATGCGGCCCGCCTGGCAGGCGCGCCGCTCCATATGACCGTCCCCGCGTAGTCGCTGCCCGTCGTGATCCGCCCGGCAGCCTCGACCGCCCCGGTCTGGTCTGCAGAAACTGCTGATTACTGACGTTTTTTTCGGCTGTTCACGTCGTCGCCGCCCTGCCGAGTCCGCCGCGTGGCAGATCCCGGGAGGCGGCGTAGGAGGCCCTTCGACATTTTCAACAGAACCATATCAGCGGGATAATGGTTTCGTTACGTATCTATTTGACAGTTTCGCGAAACCGTAGTTCCCTTTTGTAGCGTTTTCTTGGCTGTGAACCGAAGCCTCGGGCCGGCCAGGCGGCGTTCGTCGATCATGCGAGCAAAGGGGATCGCAATGTCACGTGGTGTATCACTTCGAACGGCCGCTCTGGCCGGCGTCGGTTTCGCAGCCTTGTTGTCCGCCGGCGCGGCGCACGCCCAGTCAGCCGCGGCTGACGAGGTCGAAACAACGGCTGACCAGGCCCACATGGTTGACGAGGTCGTCGTCGTGGGAACGCGGGCCAGTATCGCCCGCGCGGTCGCTCTGAAGCGCGAATCCGGCACGGTGCAGGACTCCATCAGCGCCCTCGAACTGGGCATGTTCCCGGACGACAACGTCGCCGACTCGCTGAGCCACATCACGGGCGTATCGATTTCGCGCACCGCGGGCGGGGAGGGGCAAAGCGTCAGCGTTCGCGGCCTCGGGCCTGAGTACACCCTCTCCACCTTCAACGGCCGCATCCTGGCCACCGACGGCGCCGGGCGCGATTTCGCCTATGACGTGCTGCCGTCCGACGTGATCAGCGGCGCTGATGTCATCAAGGGCGCGGAAGCAGCGAACACCGAAGGCGCCATCGGCGGCCTGATCAACCTGCGCTCGGCCAGCCCCTTCGATCAGTCCGGCCCACGCGGCATCGTCCGCATCGAGGGCGATTACAACGGGATGTCCGAGCTGGACGGCCGCAAGCTGTCGGCCGTCTACAGCAACACCTATCTCGACGGCACGCTCGGCCTTCTGGTCGGCGTCGTGCTCGAGGAGCGCGACGATCGCACCGATGTCGCCGGCAATGACGGCGGCTGGTCGCGCAATGCCGACCCGACCGACGAGAGCTGGCTCTGGGGCAACACCTGGGGCGGGGCGATCGATCCGAACAACAACGGCGTGCTGGATCCGGAGGAGTACGGCCTCATCGGCCCCGGGCAATTCCGCGTCGGTTCGATCCTCGAAGAGAAAGAGCGGAACGCCTATACGGCGAAACTGGAATGGCGTCCGAACGACCGCTTCCGCCTGGTCGTCGACGGCCTGTCGACCGAGCTCGACTCGCCGCAGGTCGGCTACCAGCAGTCCTTCTATACGCTGTACGCGCCGGGCCGCTGGTCGAACATGGTGATCGAGGACGGCATCGTCACCAGCTTCGACATGGAGAACCCGGACCCGGAGCAGCGCCTCAATCCGGAACTGCTGAACCAGACCTCCTTCCGGGTCGTCGAGACCGACCTTTACGGCGTCAACGCCCAGTGGGACGTCACGGACAGCCTGACCCTGACCGGCGATGTGTATCGCTCCACGTCCAGCCGGAATTCGGGTGGGCAGGACAGCTACGTCGTCCTGCGGATGAACCAGGCCAATTCGGCCCACGTCGAGTTGAACGGCGCCTATGTGCCGGACGTCACGGTCAGCTTCGATGACGGGCGCGATCTGTCCAGCGGGCTGGCCAGCGGCGCCTTCGGCGAGTCCGATTTCAACACCCACTATTTCTCGCTCGCGGGCGACAACATCGAGGACGAGATCACCGGCGCTTCCTTCACCGGTCGCTGGACCGCCTACAGGGGGTGGCTCGATAATGTTCAGTTCGGCATCAACTACACGGATCGCCGGAAGTCGCGGGATCTGATCAACAACTCCCTGACGGGGGGCGCCGACTACTATTCCGGCCAGTACGCGATCAACGTCGGGGACCTCGGCGGCAACGTGATCTCGAACAGCTTCAACCTGCCCAACTTCATGAGCGAGGTGAACGCGAACTTCCCGCGCACCTTCCTCGCCTTCGACATCGCCAGCTACCAGGCGGCCCTGGCGGCCTACGACGGCAATCCGCGTCCGGGAGGCGGCGTCTACAACTACGCCGCCGCCGCGCCCGTGTGGAACCCGCTGCAGAGCTATCGGGTCAGCGAGGAAACCTGGGCGGGCTTCGTCCAGGCCAACCTGTCGGGCGAACGCTGGAGCGGCAACATCGGCGTGCGCGTGGTCCAGACGGACACCAGCGCCCAGGCGTGGGACGCCCAGATTCTCGACATCATCGAGAACGGCGCCTTCAACTATACGGCGGTCTATGACGATCCGAGCGAGATCACCCAGGACAACGACTACACCTATGTCCTGCCGTCCATAAACCTGAACTACCGCATCACGGACGAACTGCGTCTGCGCCTGGGCGCCGCCAAGACCATGGCCCGTCCCTCGGTCGAGACCCTGGCGCCGACGAACACCACCGAAAGCGTGTCCTGGGGCGAGTTCACCCAGATCTACGGCGGCAACGCGGCCCTGAAGCCCTATTCGGCCGTGCAGTATGATGCGTCGCTGGAGTACTATTTCCGCCCCAACTCGATCTTCAACATCGCTGTGTTCAAGAAGGACATCGAGGATCAGATCACGACCAGCTGGGAGCCCGGCCAGGACATCGGCGTGCCCGGCTATCTGTTCAACGTCCAGCGACCGATCAACGGCGACACGGCCGAGGTGCACGGCATTGAGGTCGGTCTGCAGCACTTCATGGACAACGGTTTCGGCGTGCGGGCGCAGTATACGCGCAACTGGTCGAAGAGCTTTGTCGGGGATCTGGAGCGTCCGCTGGAAGGCATCGCGCCGTCGGTCTATTCGCTCGGCCTCTTCTACGAGAACGGACCGCTGTCCATGAGCGCGTCGGCGGACCATACGGACGGCTTCGTCACCGCCATCAACGTCCTCGGCGAAGGCTACAACGAGGAAGCTGACCCCATCACCTGGGTCACCGCCCACATCTCGTACAGCGTGACGGACAACATCGACATCTCGCTGGAAGGCCAGAACCTGCTGGACGAGGCCAACACCTACTCCATCAACGGCAATCCGCTGCTGCCGCAGGGCTACTACCGCTATGGCGCGTCGTATAAGCTGGGCATGAGCTTCCGGTTCTAGCCCCACGGCGCAACCCGGGACGCTGGCGACGCGTCCCGGGTTCGCCTCGGGATGATGACGGGCGATCGGGACGGGACCGGCGGGCCTTCGGGCCTCGCTTCGGTCCCGTCCCCATTCGCAAGCCTGCTGTGGCCGTCGGCGTCATTGAACTGTCGGGCGGGGCCGCTAGAAGGGCCCCGAACCGACAGAGAGAGTCCCGATCGTGAAACGCCTGAGCGCCGCCCTTGCGGCCCTGACCGCCCTTGCCGCCGTGTCCACAGCTGCGGCCCAGGCGGCCGAGCCCGCGCCCCGCGCCGAGCCGCCCGCCCTGGTGGTGATGATCGTGGTCGACCAGTTCAGCGCCAATCTGTTCAACCAGCACCGCGCCCGCTTCACCGGCGGGCTGCGCACCCTCATCGATCAGGGGCGCGTCTATCCCAACGGCTATCACGCCCATGCCGCCACCGAGACCTGCCCCGGCCACGCCACCATCCTGACCGGCGTGCATCCGGCCACGGCGGGCATTCCCGCCAACGACTGGTTCGACCGCGAGACGGGCGACGAGAGCTACTGCCTGGCCTCCGCTGCCGCGACCCTGGCCCACGTGCCCGAGGGCGGCGAGCCCACCGACAACGGCCTTGTGGACGACGAACGCCTGAACGCCTCCACCCTCGGCGACTGGCTGAAAGCCGTCAGCCCCGACAGCCGCGTGTTCGCCGTCTCGGGCAAGGACCGGGGCGCCATCACCCTGGCGGGCCATCAGGGCGACGGCGCCTTCTGGCTGACCGAAGACTTCGGCTTCACCACCTTCGTGCGCCCCGGCGAGACGGCGGAGGCGCGTCTGGCGCCCGTGGCCGACTTCAACGCCGCCCTGCGTCAGGGCATGGCCATCGGCGACCTGACCTGGGACTACACCTCCGAACAGTGCCGCGCGCTGGAGGCCGATTGGACCGTCAGCGGCCAGCCGTTCCGCTCGGCCCTGCCGCCCGCCCGCTTCGCCATGGACGTGTCGCCCATCCTCGACGAGGTCACCCTGGACGGCGCGGTCATGCTGATCGACACCCAGCAACTGGGCCAGCGCGGCGTCACCGACGTGCTCGGCGTCAGCCTGTCGGCCACCGACCGCATCGGCCACACCTTCGGCAGCCAGGGCCCGGAGATGTGCGAACAGATGCTGCGTCTGGACATGGCGCTGGGCCAGTTCCTCGAGCGGCTCGAGCAGCTGCCCGGCGGCGTGGTTGTGGCCCTGACCGCCGACCACGGCGGCGGCGACTTTCCCGAGCGCTGGGCCGCGCAGGGGTTCACCGAGGCGCGCTGGAGCGGCTACGACCTGATGATCGACGCCAACGCCGCCATGCGCGCGCAGTTCGGCCTGGATCATGATCCGCTGCTGTTCAACAGCGGCTTCTATGTGGTGGACGCCCACGGGCGCGGCATGGCCGGTCCCCGGCGGGCCGAGATCGCCGCCGCCGCCGCCGCCTGGCTGGGTGAACAGCCCCTGGTCGCCGGCGCCTACACCCTCGACGACATCCTGACCGAGCCCATGCCGCCGCGCGAGCTGAGCCCGCAGGAGCTGAGCCTGCGCCAGCGCCACCGCCTGAACGCGGTTGAAGGCCGCTCGGCCGACGTGCTGGTGTCGCTGCACCCCGGCGTCATGGCGGGGCAGGGACGGCCCAACGCCTACATCTCCGGCCACGGCACGCCCTGGGACTACGATCGCCGCGTGCCGATCCTGTTCTGGACGCCGGGCGGCGAAGGGCAGGAGCGGGTGCTGCCCGTCGAGACCGTCGACATCGCCCCGACCCTGGCCGCCCTCATCGGCGTCCAGGCCGACGACGCCGTGGAGGGCCGCTGCCTCGAGCTGGGATGGAGCGAGGCGCCGGCCTGTCCGTCCGGCGACTGACGCGCGCATAACTTCATGTTTCGCGTGAAGGACCCCGCCTTTCACATGGCGGGATTCGACGGCACAAGGGGCGGGCAAGTCCTTTCACCCGTGGAACCCGCATGAACAGAGCCCGGCGCGCGCGCATTGTCGCCACCCTCGGTCCCGCCAGTCGGGCGCCCGGAACCGTCAAGGCCCTGGCCCAGGCGGGGGTGGACGTGTTCCGCCTCAACTTCAGCCACGGCTCCCACGAGGACCACGCCGCCGCCCTCAAGGCCGTGCGCGGCGCCGAGATGGCCCTGCAACGCCCGCTGGGCGTGCTGGCCGACCTGCAGGGGCCCAAGCTGCGTCTGGGCCGGTTCCGGGATGTGGAAATCTCGGTCGCGCCCGGCCAGCGCCTGCGTCTGGATCTGGACGAGACCCCCGGCGACGAGACCCGCGTGTGCATGCCGCACCCGGAAATCTTCAAGGCCCTGCGCGAGGATCACCTGCTGCTGCTGGACGACGGCCGCGTGCGTCTGAAGGTGGTCAAGCGCCACGACACCTGGGCCGACGTGGAAGTGCTCAGCGGATCGAAGCTGTCGGACCGCAAGGGCGTGGCCGTGCCCCAGGCCGTCATTCCCGTCTCCGCCCTGACCCCCAAGGACCGCGAGGACCTGGCCTTCGCCCTGCGCATGGGCGTGGACTGGGTCGCCCTGTCCTTCGTGCAGAAGGCCGAGGACATGGCCGAGCTGAAGCGGCTGGTGAACGGCAAGGCCGCCTGTCTGGCCAAGATCGAGAAGCCCGCCGCCCTGACCGAGCTGGCCGCCATCCTCGACTATTCCGACGGCGTCATGGTGGCCCGCGGCGATCTGGGCGTCGAGCTGGACCCCGAGGACGTGCCGGTGGCCCAGAAGCTGATCCTGCGCATGGCCCGCCAGCGCGGCGTGCCCGCCATCGTCGCCACCCAGATGCTGGAGTCCATGACCAGCGCCCCCGCGCCCACCCGCGCCGAGGCCTCGGACGTGGCCAATGCGGTCTATGAGGGCGCCGACGCCCTGATGCTGTCGGCGGAAACCGCCTCGGGCGACTATCCGCTGGAATCCGTGGCCATGATGAACCGCATCATGGAGCGGGTGGAGAACGATCCCCTGTGGCCCGGCCTGATGGACGCCGAGCACGCGGGCATGGACGAGCACGACGTGGACGCCCTGGTGGCCGCCGCCCGCAAGGCGGCCGACGCGTCCTCCACCGCCTGCATGGTGGTGTTCACGACCCTCGGCGGCACGGCCCGCCGCATGGCCCGCGAGCGGCCCCTGCAGCCCATACTCGCCCTGACCCCCAATCCCGACACCGCCCGCCGCCTGGCCCTGGTCTGGGGGCTGGAGCCGCGCCTCGGCCGCCAGCCGGAGTCGCTGGAGCAGGTCACCGACGACGCGGTTCAGGCCGCCATGGAGTACGGCCTCGCCGAGCCCGGCCAGCGCGTCCTCATCCTCGCCGGCACCCCCTTCGGCGCCCCCGGCGCCGCCAACCTGCTGCGCCTCGCCCACGCCCCGGCCAGGGCGAAGCGGAAGCGGAAACCGTAAGTCTCCTCCCCGCTCGCGGGGAGGGGGACCGCGCGGGCGATTCAGCCCGCGTGGTGGAGGGGGCAGCCTGCCGCCAATCCCATTCCTCCCGCGCCGCCCCCCTCCGTCACGGGCGCTGAATCGCGCCCGCGCCACCTCCCCATCCCAAGTGACGGGGAGGAGAGTTCGATACGGGCTTTTCATCGGTCCGGCGTCGCCCCACACTGCCGCCCTCTTTCGGGTGAGGCGGCATGATCAAATACATCGGCTCCAAGCGCGCCCTGCTGGCGGACATCGTCCGGACGGTGCGCGGTCTGCTGCCGAACGGGGGAACCGTCTGCGATCTGTTCAGCGGCACCGCGCGCGTGGGGCATGCCCTGAAAGGCGAGGGCTTCACCGTCCACGCCAATGATCTGAACGCCTACGCCCACATGCTGGCCACGTGTTACGTCCAGGCCGACCGCGACCGCTGGGCCCACAAGGCCGAAACCGTCATCGCCGAACTGTCTGCGCTCAAGGGCGAGCCCGGCTGGTTCACCCGCGCCTGCTGCGAGGACGCCCGCTTCTTCCATCCCCGCAACGGCGCCCGCATCGACGCCATGCGCGAGCGCATCGAGACCATGGGGCTGGAGCCCGAGCTCAAGGCCATCGCCCTGGTCTCGCTGATGGAGGCCGCCGACCGGGTGGACTCCACCGCTGGCCTGCAGATGGCCTACATGAAGCAGTGGGCGCCGCGCGCCCTCAAGGACATCGCGCTGCGCCTGCCCGCGCTGCAGCCCGCCGTGTCCGGCCCTTGCCGCGCCACCCGCGCCGACGCGCTGGAGATGGCCGGGCAGGTCGAGGCGGATCTGGTCTATCTGGACCCGCCGTACAACCAGCACTCCTACCTGGCCAACTATCACGTCTGGGAAAGCCTGGTCCTCTGGGACAAGCCCGAGACCTACGGCGTCGCCAACAAGCGTGTGGACGTGAAGACCCGCAAAAGCCCCTTCAACAGCCGCCCCGGCATCCGCGAGGCCATGCGCACGGTGATCGAGCGGCTGGACGCGCCCAATCTGATCGTCTCGTTCAACGACGAAGGCTATCTCTCCCGCGATGATCTGGTGGCCATGCTGTCGGGCCGCGGCCACGTCCAGGTCATCGAGATCGCCCGTCCGCGCTATGTGGGCGCGCGCATCGGCATCCATAATCCGAAGGGCGAGAAGGTGGGCGCCGTCGGGCGTCTGCGGAACGTGGAGTATCTGTTCGTCGCCACCGCCGAGCCCGTCACCCTGGCCGCCGCCGCATGATCGGGGAACGTCATGGGACTGTCATCGTTAGACATCCCATGGATCAGCCGTTGTCGCCCCGTTCGCCCGTCGCCCGCGTGAGTCACGCGGACGCTTTCGACACCCTGGCCGCCTGGCGTCCGCCGGAGCCGCGCCACCCCCGCTTCGGAATTGCCAACGACCCGGCCGATGCGCCCGTCGCGTCCGATGAGTCAACTGTTGACTGGGCGTGGGGCGCTCCCGTCTCGCCCAACGCGATCGCCATCGGCGGCGCGCTGGTCTTCGCCCTCCTCGGCGCCCTGTCCGGCGCCGCCCTGCACCTCTGATATCGGCTTTTAGTCTCCTCCCCGTGAATGGGGAGGAGAAGCATCTAGGCTTCCAGCAACGCCCGGATCGGCGCCCAGGTGCGGCGGTGTTCGGGGCAGGGGCCGTGCTCGCGCAGGGCCTCCTGGTGAACCGGGGCGTTGTAGCCCTTGTGGCTGGCGAAGCCGTACTGCGGATACAGCCCGTCCATCTCGACCATCACCCGGTCCCGCGCCGTCTTGGCCAGGATCGAGGCCGCCGCGATGGACAGGGACAGGCCGTCGCCGCCCACCACCGTCTTCACCGGGCAGGGCAGGGCGAAAGGGTGGTTGCCGTCCACCAGCGCCACCACTGGCGTCACCGACAGCTGCTCGATGGCCCGGCACATGGCCAGACCCGTGGCCTTGAGGATGTTCACATCCTCGATCTCCCGCGCCGAGGCGAAGCCCACGCCCCAGGCTGTCGCCCGCGCCTTGATCTCGATCTCAAGTCTTGCACGAGCCTTGGCGGTCAGAACCTTGGAATCATTCAGTCCTTCCGGCAGATCGTCCGGGTTCAGGATCACCGCCGCCGCCGACACCGGCCCGGCCCACGGCCCGCGCCCGGCCTCGTCCACGCCGCACACGGGCGCGGCGCACAGGGCTTCCAGCGTGAGATTGGGACCAAGGGACATCAGCGGGCCATAGCCTTTACGGCCCCGTGACGAAAGCACCCGGTCTGGTGATCGTTGACCATGCCCACCGCCTGCATGAAGGCGTAGGTGATGACCGGTCCGCAGAACTTGAAGCCGCGCGCCTTCAGCGCCTTGGCCATGGCCTGCGACTGCGGCGTCTGGGTCGGCGCCTCGCGGAAGTCGGTCCAGTCGCCCTGCACAGGCGCCCCGTCGACGAAGCTCCACAGCCAGGCCGAGAAATCCTCGCCGCTATCCCGCATGTCCAGCCAGATGCGCGCCCCGCCGATGGCCGCGTCGATCTTGGCCCGCGAGCGGATGATGCCCGGATCGGCCAGCAGCCGCGCCCGGTCCTCCTCGCCGTACCGGGCCACCTTTTCCGGATCGAACCCGTCGAACGCCGCGCGCATCGTCTCGCGCTTTCTCAGGATGGTGATCCACGCCAGCCCGGCCTGGAACCCGTCCAGCACCAGCTTCTCCCACAGGGCGCGCGGGTCGTACTCGGGCACGCCCCATTCCTCGTCGTGATAGGCCACGTACAGCGGATCGCTGCCGCACCATCCGCACCGCCCTGACGTGTCCGATTCGGTCATGGATGCAGGGTGCGGCCGACCCCCTCCCACGATCAAGTCACGCCGGAGCGATCCACGCCGGCGGCCGGGCCGTCACCGGCCGTCCATCCACCGTCAAGGCGCCGTCCATGCGGTCCAGCCGCACCAGGGCCATGGCCATGCCGTCGCGGCCCGACAGCACCGCGCCCGCGCGCAACTCCCCGTTCAACACCTCGGCGCCGAAGGGCGGCGGCGGGCCGTCGAAGACGATGGGCAGCATGCGGCTCTTGATGGTCCCGCGCCGCTTCATGCGCGAGGTGGTCTCCTGACCCACGAAACAGCCCTTGCGGAAGTCGACGCCGTTCAGCAGGTCCAGATTGGCCTCGATGGGATAGGTCTTGTCGTCGGGCGCATCGCGGGCCGGGTCGGGGACGCCCAACGCCAGCCGGTGCGCTGCGTAGTCGTCCTCGCTCGCCGTCGACTCGGTCTCGCCGCCATACGCCCGTCCGCCCAGCGCGGGCAGGCGCGGGTCGGGTGTTAAGCCGTTCGCCGCGCCGCCCCACGCCGCGAACACCGGCTCGTCCGATGCGGCCACCTCGACCCTGGCCCGCAGCTTGTAGAGCCCCAGCCGCTGCATCAGCGCTTCGCGCCGGTCGGCCGGCACGTCCAGCAGCACCCCGTCCTCCAGCCCCAGCAGGAACAGGTCCATCAGCATCCGCCCCGGCGGCGACAGCAGGGCGCCGTAGCGCAGGACGCCCGGCGCCAGCGTCTCCACGTCCTGGGTCAGCAGGTTGTGCAGGAAGGGCCGGGCGTCCGGTCCGGTGACGCGGATCACGGCGCGATCCGTCAACTGGGCGATCTGAAGGCTCATGACGGTGGATATAGGCCGAATGTCGCTGCGGGGGAGGGCGAAACCGGTCCGCCCGCGCGTTATGATCCCCGCAATGAGCAAACCCTTCCCGATTCTGTATATCGCCGAGACGGACGCCGAGGCGGCGATCCTGTCCTCCGGCGTGCTCGCGTACCTGACCGACAGCGTGCCGAATGCGGTGGTCACCGTGGTGGGCTCGCGCGCCTCCGCGCCCCTGTTCGCTGACCTGCCGGGGCTGGAACGCCTGATCGTGCTGGAGCGCGAGGGCCGGCTGGACTGGATCGGGCTGTGGAACCAGCTGCGCGGAACGGAATGGGGCCTGATCGTGGACCAGCGCGGCAGCCAGATCTCCGGCCGGCTGCGCCGCCAGAAGCGCGCCGTCCGCGTCGCGCCCGACCCGACCGAAGACCCGGTCCACGCCGTCGTCGAGGCCGCCCGCGTGCTGCAATTGGACGAGACGCCCCCGCCGCGCCTGTTCTTCGGCGAGGAGACCCGCGCCGCCGCCGACGCCCTGATCGGCCCCATGAACGGCCCCGTGCTGGCCGTCGGGCCGGGCGTGGACTGGATCGGCAAACGCTGGCCCGCCGAACGCTTCGCCAAGGTGGCGGCCGCCCTGCTGGGCGACGGCGGCCCTCTGGCCGGCGGACGGCTGCTGATCGTGGGCGATCAGGCCGACCGGGACGCGGCCCACACCATCCGCTTCGCCGTGCACCGCCACCGGGTGATCGAGGCGCAAGGCAAGCTGACGCCGCTGCAGACCGCCGCCGCCCTGTCGCGCGCCGATCTCTATCTCGGCGCCGATTCCCTGTGGACCCAGCTGGCCGTGGCCGCGGGGGTGCCCGCCGTCGCCGTGTTCGGCCCCTCGGACGAGACCCGCGTGGGCCCGTGGCAGGGCCGCTCCGTGCGCGGGCCCCGCACGCTGGAGGATTTCCGCGTCATCGACCCCGGCCTGAACCAGCACATCCAGCACATGATGGACCTGCCCGTGGAACCCGTGCTTCAAGCAGCGCGCGACCTGCTGGCGCAGCGGCGGGCCGAAACGCCGAAAGCGGAGACAGCCGATGAACACCTATGACCTGATCGTTCGCGGGGGCGAGGTGGCCAACCACGCCGGACGCGGCCGCGCCGACGTGGGCGTGAAGGACGGCAGGATCGCCGCCATCGGCGACCTGTCGCAGGCCGACGCGGGCGAGATCGTGGGCGCGGCGGGCCTGACGGTCCTGCCCGGCGTCATCGACACCCAGGTCCACTTCCGCGAACCGGGCCTTGAGTGGAAGGAAGATCTGGAGACCGGCAGCCGCGCCGCCGCCCTGGGCGGGGTGGTGGCCGTGTTCGAGATGCCGAACACCAACCCCAACACCACCGATCCCGCCACGCTGGAAGACAAGCTGCACCGCGCCCGCGACCGCATGTGGACCGACCACGCCTTCTATATCGGCGGCACCCACGAGAACGCCGACTATCTGGGCGAGCTGGAGCGGCTGCCCGGCTGTTGCGGGGTCAAGGTGTTCATGGGCGCCTCCACCGGCGACCTGCTGATCGCCGACGACGACGGGGTCCGCAAGGTGCTCCGGAACGTGGCGCGCCGCGCCACCTTCCACTCCGAGGACGAGTACCGGCTGGAGGAGCGCCGCAACCTGGCCCGTCCGGGCGACTGGACCAGCCACCCGGAAGTGCGCGACGCCGAGAGCGCCATCCTGTCCACCCGCCGCCTCGTGGGTCTGGCCCGCGAGGTCGGCCGCCGCATCCATGTGCTGCACGTCACCACGGCGCAGGAGATTGAATACCTCGCCCAGCACAAGGACGTCGCCACCGTCGAGGTCACGCCCCAGCACCTGACGCTGGAAGCCCCCGAGGCCTACGAGCGCCTCAAGGGTCTGGCCCAGATGAACCCGCCCATCCGCTCCGCCGAGCACGTGGCGGGCCTGTGGCGCGGCATCGATCAGGGCATCGTCGACGTCCTCGGCTCGGACCACGCCCCCCACACGCTGGAGGAGAAGGCCCGGCCCTATCCCGCCTCGCCCTCGGGCATGCCGGGCGTCCAGACCCTGGTCCCGGTCATGCTGACCCATGTGGCCAATGGCAAGATGAGCCTCGAGCGCTTCATCGACCTGACCTCGGCGGGCGCCCAGCGCATCTTCAACATCGCCGGCAAGGGGCGTCTGGCCGTGGGCTACGACGCCGACCTGACGCTGGTGGACCTGAAGGCGAAGCGCACCATCACGCACGCCGACATGGCCACCCGCTCCGCCTGGACCCCCTTCGACGGCTTCGAGGCGACCGGCTGGCCCATGGCCACCATCGTCCGCGGCCGCGTGGTCATGAAGGACGGCGCGCTGATCGGCCAGGCCCACGGCCGCCCGGTCCGCTTCCAGGAAACGCTGTCGGCTTAAGATCCCTCTCCCCTTGTGGGAGAGGGCTGCGCGGACGGATGCGTCAGCATCCGTTCTTTGCGCGCAGGGTGAGGGGTGAAGCGGTTCAGGACGTCCAGAACTCCGTAAAGCTGAACCATACCCCTCATCCGACCCGCTCCGCGGGCCACCTTCTCCCTCAAGGGGAGAAGGAAAGCGCCCGCGCTGTCTGCACCCTTTGCCGCAACGCCCGCCGCCCGCTATATCCCACCGCTTCCCCGAACCGCGCACGGACACCATGGCCCGCATTCTCGTCACCTCGGCTCTGCCCTACATCAACGGCGTCAAGCATCTGGGCAACCTGGCGGGCTCGATGCTGCCCGCCGACGTGTGGTCGCGGTTCAAGCGCGCCCAGGGCCATGAGGTGCTCTACGTCTGCGCCACCGACGAGCACGGCACCCCGGCCGAGCTGGCCGCCGCCGCCGCCGGCCAGGACGTAAAGACCTATTGCGACGAGCAGCATCAGGTCCAGAAGGCCGCAGGCGAAGCCTTCGGCCTCAGCTACGACGTGTTCGGCCGCTCCTCCAACGCGCCGAACCACCGTCTGACCCAGCATTTCGCCAAGGTGCTGGAGGACAACGGCCTGATCGAGGAGCGGGTGGATCGCATGATCTACTCCATCGACGACGGCCGCTTCCTGCCCGACCGCTATGTGGAGGGGACCTGCCCCCACTGCGCCTATGAAAAGGCCCGCGGCGACCAGTGCGACAACTGCGGCCGCCTGCTGGATCCCACCGACCTGAAGGATCCCTATTCCGCGGTCTCGGGCAGCCGCAATCTGGAGGTGCGCGACACCCGCCACCTGTATCTGCTGCAGACGAAGGTGGCGGACAAGGTGCGCGGCTGGGTCGACGACCGCTCGCCCAGCTGGCAGCCGCTGGCCCGCTCCATCGCCTACAAGCATCTGGACGAGGGCCTGATCGACCGGGGCATCACCCGCGACCTCAAATGGGGCGTGCCGGTGGTCGGCGCCGACGGCGGGCCGCGCCCGGGGCTGGAAGGCAAGGTCTTCTACGTCTGGTTCGACGCCCCCATCGAATACATCGCCGCCACCGAGGAGTGGGCGCAGGCCAACGGCGGCGACTGGCGCTCATGGTGGCGTCTGGACGAAGGCGCGGAAGACGTCCGCTACGTCCAGTTCATGGGCAAGGACAATGTGGCCTTCCACACGGTCAGCTTCCCGGCCACCATCCTCGGCTCGGGCGAGCCCTGGAAGACCGTGGACCAGCTCAAGGCCTTCAACTGGCTGAACTGGTACGGCGGAAAATTCTCCACCTCGCAGGGCCGGGGCGTGTTCATGGATCAGGCGCTGGAGCTGCTGCCCGCCGACTACTGGCGCTGGCACCTGACCGCTTACGGGCCCGAGCATTCCGACACCGCCTTCACCTGGGAGCAGTTCCAGGGCGCGGTGAACAAGGATCTGGCCGACGTGCTGGGCAATTTCGTCAATCGCATCGTCAAATTCGCCGAGAGCCGCTTCGACGGCGTGGTCCCCGACGGCGGCGAGCCCGGCCCGGTGGAGGCCAAACTCGAGGCCGACGTCACGGCGGCGCTGGGCACCCTGACCGCCGAGTTCGAGGCCATGGAGTTCCGCAAGGCCGGTCAGGCCCTGCGCGCCCTGTGGGTGCTGGGCAACGAGTACCTTCAGGAAGCCGCCCCGTGGACCGCCTTCAAGACCGACCGCGACCGCGCCGCCGTGGGCGTGCGCACCGGCCTCAATCTGGTGGCCCTGTTCGCCCGCATCTCGGCCCCGGTGCTCCCGTTCACCGCCGAACGCATCGGCGCCACGGTGGGCCAGACCGACCTGACCTGGCCCCAGCCCGACGCCAGCCTGCTGGACGTCCTGCCGCGCGGCCGCCCGGTCTCCGCGCCCGAGGTGCTGTTCAGGAAGATCGAGGACGCCCAGGTAGCCGAATGGGCCGAGCGCTTCGGGGGCGGGGAGGCGTAAGCCTTACGCGCTGGGCTCAGGGGCCGCGCGTCGCTCCGCCCCGCCCGGCAGACCCTCGGCCGTGTGCCCCTCGTCCTCGCCCGCATGGCGCAGGTGCTTGGCCTCTTCCTCCGGCCCGATGTCCAGCCACGAGCCGATCATGAATTCGTTGTGCGTCTCGGTGTTGCCCAGCCGCACGACGGTCGAGCGATAGCCGTCCCAGATCATGTGCAGGGCCACGTACAGCACGATCACCAGACCCACATAGGCGATCCAGCGGTGCTTGTTCAGCAGGCGGGCGATGAAGGTGGCGGCCACGCCCATCAGGGCGATGGACAGGATCAGGCCGAACACCATCACCCACGGGTGGTCATGGCTGGCGCCGGCCACCGCCAGCACATTGTCCAGGCTCATGGCCACGTCGGCGATCATGATCTGCAGCAGGGCGGCGCCGAAGGTCTTGCGCTTGATGCCCATGGCCTCGGGCGTGGCCGCGCCGCCGCCGTGGTGGGCGGCGAGGGCCTTCTCCATCTCTTCGGTGGACTCGGCCTGGTCGTGGGTGCGCTGCTCCTGAAGCTCGCGCCACATCTTCCAGCACACCCACAACAGCAGGAACCCGCCCGCCATCAGCAGGCCGACGATGGCCAGCAGCTGGATGGTGATCAGGGCGAAGCCGATGCGCAGCACCACCGCGGCGGCCAGGCCGATCAGAATGGCCTTCTTGCGCTGGTCGGCGGGCAGGGCGGCGGCGGCCAGACCCACGGCCACGGCGTTGTCGCCCGCCAGCACCAGGTCGATCATCAGCACCTGGCCGAGGGCGACCATCTGGCTGGCGAATTCGGGGGAGGAGAAGAATTCGAACATCCGGCCTCTCTAGTCCGGTCGCCGGGCGGTCCGCAACGGCTCGTTTCAGCCCTGACGCTTCTGCGCCCGCGTCGCCTCGTAAAGCGCGATGGCCGCAGCGTTGGACACGTTCAGGCTCTCGAAGCCGCCCGGCATGGGGATCTTGGCCAGCACCTCGCAGTGCTCGGCCACCAGCCGGCGGATGCCGTCGCCTTCGGAGCCCATGACGATGACCGTGGGCCGCCCGTCCAGCGCCGCGTCCAGCGTCATTTCCGCTGAGCCGTCCATGCCCACCGCGCGCCAGCCCAGATCCCCCAGCCGCTCCAGCGCCCGGCTCAGATTCGTGGCCCGCACGCAGGGCAGGCGCTCGGTCGCTCCCGCCGCCGCCTTGGCCAGCGCCCCGGCCAGCGCCGGCGAGTGGCGGTCCTGCACCACGATGCCCTTCGCCCCGAACGCCAGCGCCGAGCGGAACACCGCGCCCACGTTCTGGGGATCGGTGATCTGGTCCAGCATGACGATCACGCCTTCCGCCGGTTCGGCGATCTCTTCCAGGGTCACGCCTTCCAGCGGCGCCACCTTGAACACCAGCCCCTGATGCACCGCGCCGGGCGGGACCATGCGGGCCAGCGCCGGACCGTCCATGACCTCGATCTGGTGGCCGTGGGTCAGGCCGCCGGAGGCCAGCTCCTCGGCCCGGTCCTGGGTCGCCAGCAGGCGGCCCATGCCCTTGCGCGCCGGATTGGCCAGGGCGGCCAGCACCGGGTGCCGTCCCCAGATCAGATTGTCCGGCTCCACCTTCTGCCGCGACGCCCTCGGCGCCGAATCTCTCGGGCCCGTCGAGTCGCTTTTCGGCGCCCATGCCCTTTCAGGCCGGGGTTTGAAGCCTTGCATTTTCTTGGGTTTCCGGTCGTTGCGTTCGCGGTTCGACGACACTATAAGACGCGCTCCGATTTGGGGGCCACCCGGCCCTCGGGTCCGGCGCCTCCCATATACGAGGCTGTCTGGAACACCGAGGGCTTTTGTTCGTATGGGTCACTTCGACCTGTCCGGACGAAGGCAGGGCGGTCCTGAAAGCGGCGCGTCGGGGGAATGTCCCGAGTGGCAAAGGGGGCGGACTGTAAATCCGCTGCGTAAGCTTCGTAGGTTCGAGTCCTACTTCCCCCACCACGCGCCCTTGCAGGATCGACCGACGGACGGCTTTCGGGTCGGAAACGGGTGCGGGCCTGCCCGTGCTCCATGCGCGGGTATAGCACAATGGTAGTGCAGCAGCCTTCCAAGCTGAGGATGTCGGTTCGATCCCGTCTACCCGCTCCAGTTTCTGCTGATTAATGCAACACGCCCCTCCCCAGCGATAGCGGGACCTGGGCCACAGGAGTTTTGGCCATGGCCAAGGAAAAGTTCGAACGTAACAAGCCGCACTGCAACATCGGCACGATCGGCCACGTTGACCACGGCAAGACGACGCTGACGGCGGCGATCACGATGACGCTGGCGAAGGCCGGCGGCGCCAAGGCGATGGCCTATGCGGACATCGATGCGGCCCCGGAAGAGAAGGCGCGCGGCATCACGATCAACACGGCGCACGTGGAATATGAGACGGCTAACCGTCACTACGCCCACGTGGACTGCCCGGGCCACGCCGACTATGTGAAGAACATGATCACGGGCGCCGCGCAGATGGACGGCGCGATCCTGGTGTGCTCGGCCGCCGACGGCCCGATGCCCCAGACCCGCGAGCACATCCTGCTGGCCCGTCAGGTCGGCGTGCCGGCGCTGGTGGTGTTCCTGAACAAGGTCGACATGGTCGACGATGAGGAGCTGCTTGAGCTGGTTGAGATGGAAGTGCGCGAGCTGCTTTCGTCGTACCAGTTCCCCGGCGACGACATCCCGGTGGTCAAGGGTTCGGCCCTGGCCGCGGTGGAAGGCCGTGACCCGCAGATCGGCGAGGAGCGCATCCTCGAGCTGATGGCCCAGGTCGACGCCTACATCCCGCAGCCGGAACGTCCGGTGGACCTGCCGTTCCTGATGCCGGTGGAAGACGTGTTCTCGATCTCGGGCCGCGGCACCGTGGTGACGGGCCGGGTCGAGCGCGGCATCGTCAAGGTGGGTGAAGAAGTCGAGATCGTGGGCATCCGCCCCGTTCAGAAGACCACCTGCACGGGCGTGGAAATGTTCCGCAAGCTGCTGGACCAGGGCCAGGCGGGCGACAACGTGGGCGTGCTGCTGCGCGGCACCAAGCGTGAGGACGTCGAGCGCGGCCAGGTGCTGTGCAAGCCGGGCTCCATCACCCCGCACACCAAGTTCGTGGCCGAGGCCTACATCCTGACCAAGGAAGAGGGCGGCCGTCACACGCCGTTCTTCACGAACTACCGTCCGCAGTTCTACTTCCGCACCACGGACGTGACCGGCATCGTGCACCTGAAGGAAGGTGTTGAGATGATCATGCCCGGCGACAACGCCGAGCTGAACGTCGAGCTGATCACCCCGATCGCCATGGAAGAGAAGCTGCGCTTCGCCATCCGCGAAGGCGGCCGCACCGTCGGCGCCGGCGTCGTGGCCAAGATCACCGAGTAATAAGCTCGGTCTTCTGACCATCTAACAGAGCGGCCCCGGAGGACACTCCGGGGCCGTTTTGCTGTCCGCACGGTTGCGCCAGCATCCGTCCTTCGCGCGCGGGTTCCCCCTTCTCCCAACGGGAGAAGGGCAGGGGGCGGTTCCGGGTCATCTGCAACCACGGGGCGAGCGCGCTTGCCGGAACGCCCGGCCTGGTCTTTACGTTCACATCGGATGTTAAGGACCTGGTAACCATGTTGCGCGCGATCAGGATCGGGCTGTTCATCGGCCTCGTCATCGGCATGAGCGTCTGAGCGACGCGCCCTTGCGCGCGCCGGAGGAAATCGTGGCGGAATCCGCGCCTATCGCCTAATGTGCCGAAGCGGCAGCCGCTGATCGCGCCGCGTCTTCGGGTTCCGAACCCCCTAAATGTTACTCATAGCCATTGCTGTCGTTCTGCTCCTGATCGTGCTGAACGGGCTTTTCGCCATGACCGAGCTGGCGGTCGTGTCTTCCCGCAGATCCAGGCTGCAGGCGCGCGCCGAGCGGGGCGACAAGGGCGCGCGCAAGGCGCTGAAGCTGTCGGAAGAGCCGACCCAGTTCCTGTCATCGGTCCAGGTGGGCATCACCCTGATCGGCATCCTCGCGGGCGCCTACGGCCAGGCGACCATCGCCGGGGAGATCAACGCCGTCCTCGAATCGACCTTTCCGGCCGCCGCGGCCTGGTCGGAGGTGTTCGCCACCGCCCTGGTGGTGGTCTGCATCACCTATGTGTCGGTGATCGTGGGCGAGCTGGTGCCCAAGCGCATCGCCCTGATCTTTCCCGAATCGGTGGCCTCCATGATGGCGGCGCCGATCTCGGCGGTGGCGGTTGTGCTCAAGCCGTTCGTCATGCTGCTGACCGTCTCCACCTCGGGGATCCTGAAGCTGATGGGGATCCGGGACCGCGACGGCTCCGATGTGACCCAGGAGGAGGTGGAGACGATCCTCGCCGAGGGCACGTCCGCCGGCCTGATCGAGCCGGAAGAGCAGGTGATGATCGAGGAGATCCTGCGTCTGGGCGACCGACCCATCCGCGTGGCCATGACGCCGCGCCCGGAGGTGTTCTGGGTGGCCCTGGACGACACCGAGGCCCAGCTGCGCGACGAGGTGCGGACCTGTCCGTATTCGCGCATCGTGGTGGCCCGCGAGAGCGACGTGGATAACCCCATCGGGGTGGTTCACAAGAAGGACCTGCTGGACAGCCTGCTCGACAACGGCGAGTTCAACATCGAGAAGCTGGTGGCCGAGCCCGCCGTGATCCCGCAATCCACCTCGGTGCTGAAGGCGCTGGAGATCCTGAAGGGCTCCAAGGTCCACATGGCGTTTGTGGTCGACGAATACGGCGCCTTCGAAGGGGTGGTCACGGCCACGGACCTTCTGGAGATGATCGCCGGCGACTTCAACGAGAGTCACGACGAGCCCAACGCCGACATCATCCCGCGCGAGGACGGCAGTTGGCTGGTGGACGGCCGCACCAACATCGACGAATTGGCCGACGAGCTGGGCGAGGAGTTCGGCGAGACCGACGGCTTCCACACCGTGGCCGGCCTGGTGCTGCACAAGCTGTCGCGGGTGCCGCACGAGGGCGAAATCCTGCAGCTGGGACGCTTCGAGGTCGAGGTCGTGGACATGGACGACCGCCGTATCGACAAGCTGCTGTTCCGCCAGGTCATCGCCGAGGACCAGGAGCGGGCGGCGCGTGAGGCGGCGCAGGGGCACGATTAGGCCTCGCACGCGCATCCCCGCTTGAAATGCGGCGCGGCGTGGGGCATAGCCCCCGGTCTGGCGAAGGCCATGCGCGCCGTGGGGTCCGCCCTTCCGGCGCGCTGTTCTTTGTCCGGGGCCATAGGAGTTTAGCTCAGCTGGTAGAGCACCGGTCTCCAAAACCGGGGGTCGTGGGTTCGAGTCCCTCAACTCCTGCCACCCCGTTGTCGCGGCATGGGACATTTCCCATCTGTCGATCCAGACACCTTTGAAGCGTTAGAGACGAATAGATGGCCAAGGCGAAATCTCCCGGCGGACGCCGCGGAGGAAACAGGACGCAGACGGCAGCGGCGGGCGCGGGGCAAACCGTGACCGTGGACACGCCCGCGCCCAAGAAGAAGACCTCGCCGGGCCAGTTCCTGTCTCAGGTGCGCGCCGAAGGCCGCAAGATCACCTGGCCCAGCCGGAAAGAGACCTGGATCACCTCGGTGATGGTCCTGATCCTGGTGATGATCGCCGCCCTGTTCTTCTGGGTGGTGGACTTCGGCCTGGGCTGGCTCTTCCAGCAGATCATTTCGTTCGGCCGGTAAAAACAAACAAGGAGACGCGCACGTGACCGATGCGGCGCCCGAAACCAAGCCGATCAATCCCCGGCACAAGTGGTACATTGTCCACGCCCATTCCAACTTCGAGAAGAAGGTGGCGCAGCACCTGCGCGACCAGGCTCGCCAGCAGGGTCTGGAAGAGAACTTCTCCGAAGTGATGGTTCCGACCGAAGAGGTCGTCGAGGTCCGACGCGGCCGCAAGGTGAACTCGGAGCGCAAATTCTTCCCTGGCTACGTGCTGGTGAAGATGGAGCTGACCGACGAAGCCTATCACCTGGTCAAGAACACGCCGAAGGTCACGGGCTTCCTGGGCTCGCAGGGCGGCACCCGCCCGCTGCCGGTCTCGGACAAGGAAGTCGAGCGCATCATCGGTGCGGTGGAGGAGGGCGTCGAGCGTCCCAAGCCCACCATCACCTTCGACATCGGCGAGAACGTCAAGGTCACCGACGGCCCGTTCGCCAGCTTCGACGGCGTGGTGGAGAGCGTGGACGAGGAACGCACCCGCCTGCGGGTCGCGGTCTCCATCTTCGGTCGCCCGACCCCCGTGGACCTGGAGTACAACCAGGTGGAGAAGGTCTCGAACTGATCCGGTTCGGGACGGGATGGGCCGGGCCGCTGCGCCCGGCGCCCCAACCCTCACGCTCCACGCAGGAAGCGGTCTGCTTCGCTCCCGCTGCGTGGAGCCGACCCTCTCCCGGCGGGAGAGGGTTTCATGACACAGGGTTCATGACCTCGATTTAAAATGACTTCCGGCGGCCTATGTGGCGAATTCCTGTCAACACGACAGGGAGAACCAAGCCATGAAAACCGCCTATCTTGCCGCCGCCGCCACCGCAGCCTTCGCCCTCGCAGGGGTCGCCCAGGCCGGCGAGGTGGAGATTCGCGACGCCGTCGCCCGCGTGGTGGTGATCCCCGAGGACCGCACCGACATCGCCGTGGAGATCGAGCACGGCTCGTCCGGACTGGACCGGCTGACGGTGACGCGCCGGGGTTCTGACATCATCATCGACGGCGGCCTGCCGGGCAACGCGGTGCGCAGCTGCACCGCCGGCCCCGCCGACGCCCGCCAGCCCGGCGAGGGCGCCCGGGTCGAGGTGCGCGGTCACGGGACCCTCAATGTCAGCGACACGCCCCTGGTGGTGGTCCGCACGCCCCGCGAGGTGGATGTCAGCGCCGGCCGGTCCAGCGGGCGCGCCCGCATCCTGGGCATCGGTCGCGGCGGCTCGAGCGGGGCGGTGTTCGGGGCCATCGGTCGGGGCGCGACCAGCATCGATCTGGGCAACCGGGGCTGCGGTGACTGGACGGTGGCCAACACCGACGGCGACCTCAGCATCGCCAACGCCGGCTCGGGCATGATCCGGGCGGGCACCTCGCGGGCGCTGGAGCTGTCGGTCGCGGGCTCGGGCGGCGTGGCCGCCGGGGCTACGGGCGAGGCGGACATCTCCATCGCCGGGTCGGGCGACATTCGCCTCGCCGCCACCCAGGCCACCGAGATTTCGGTGGCGGGGTCGGGCGATGTGGCCATCGACCGCATCCAGGGCGACAGCCTCGATGTCTCGATCGCCGGATCCGGCGACGTGCGCGTGAACGGGGGAGAGGTCCGCACCGTCTCGGTATCCATCGCCGGCTCGGGGGACGTGGTGTTCAACGGCCGGGCGCAGGACGTCAGCGCCTCGATCATGGGCTCGGGCGACGTGCGCATCGCCGAGGCCACCGGCAGCGTGAACCGAAGCATCATGGGCTCGGGCGACATCCGCATCGGCGAATAGGGCCGGGCGAAGATTGAGGGGAGGGCCTCGCGGCCGGGTTCGCGGGGCCCTTTCGTCTTTCCGGCTTTTCCGGCCGCAGTTCGCTTGACGAAAGCGGAATCAACCGTCATAAGCCCCAACTCTTGTTGGACCGGCTGTGCACCCCCGGGTGCAGACGCGGCCCGCAGGAACGACCTGAGACCCTGTTCTTTACAGTGCCCAGGATTTCACCGGCCTTCGCAGGTTGCTGCGTGGGCCGCTCGTTTTTGCGGACGTGCGTACCCTGAGGGTCGAAAGACCTAAAGGCTCCGGTCTTTGAAATGGTTCACAGGGACGCGGTCCACCGACCGCTGTAGGAAAAACAACCGATATGGATCAAAGCATCCGCATCAGGCTGAAGGCCTTCGATCATCGCGTCCTGGACCATTCCACGCGCGAAATCGTCAACACGGCCAAGCGTACCGGCGCGACTGTTCGCGGCCCGATTCCGCTGCCGACTCTGATCGAGAAATTCACCGTCAACCGCTCGCCGCACGTCGACAAGAAGTCGCGCGAGCAGTTTGAAATCCGCACGCACAAGCGCGTGCTCGACATCGTCGACCCCACCCCGCAGACCGTGGACGCGCTCATGAAGCTCGACCTGTCCGCCGGCGTGGACGTCGAAATCAAGATTTAAGAGAGAAGAGGCGGGATCCGACATGCGTACGGGCGTGATCGCCAAGAAGCTGGGAATGACGCGCGTCTTCGCTGAAGACGGCGCGCACATTCCGGTCACCGTCCTGCAGCTTGATGGCTGTCAGGTCGTTGGCCAGCGTACCCAGGAGCGTGACGGTTACGTCGCGCTTCAACTGGGCGCCGGCTCCAGGAAGGCGAAGAGAACCAACCAGGCTCAACGAGCCGTCTTCGCCAAGGCCGAAGTCGAGCCGAAGCGGTATGTGACCGAGTTCCGCGTGTCGGAAGACGCGCTGATCGACGTGGGCTCCGAATTCACGGCCGACCACTTCGTGGCCGGTCAGAAGGTGGACATCCAGGGTCTGACCATCGGTAAAGGCTTCGCCGGCGCCATGAAGCGCTGGAACTTCGGCGGCCTGCGCGCCTCCCACGGCGTGTCCGTGTCGCACCGTTCGCACGGTTCGACCGGTCAGCGTCAGGATCCGGGCAAGGTCTTCAAGGGCAAGAAGATGGCCGGTCACCTGGGGCAGGAAACTGTCACCCAGCAGAACCTCACCATCGTCCGCATCGACACCGAGCGCGGCCTGATCCTGGTCAAGGGCGCTGTGCCCGGCCACGACGGCGCCTATGTGAAGGTCCGCGACGCCAACAAGAAGAAGAACCAGGCCGACCTGCCGTTCCCCGGCGCGTTCCGGAAGGCCGGCGCCGAAGCCGCTTCGCAGCCCGCTGACAAGCCGGCCGACGAAGCCGTGGCGGCTGAAGTCTCCGAAGGCGGTGAAGAGCAATGAAAATCGCTGTAACCAATCTCGACGGCAAGAAAGCCGGCGACATCGAGCTGAACGACGCTGTGTTCGGCATCGAGGACATCCGCGGCGATCTTCTGGCCCGTGTGGTGAACTGGCAGCTGGCCAAGCGCCGCGCCGGCACCCACAAGGTCCAGACCCGCAACGAGAACAGCCGTACCGGCAAGAAGATGTACAAGCAGAAGGGAACCGGCGGCGCCCGTCACGGTTCGCGTCGTGCGCCCCAGTTCGTGGGTGGTTCGCGCGCCTTCGGCCCGATCGTCCGCGATCACGGCTTCTCGCTGCCCAAGAAGGTCCGGGCCCTGGCCCTGCGTCACGCCCTCAGCTCCAAGGTCAAGGCCGGCGAGCTGGTGGTGGTGTCGGACCTGACGGTCAAGGAAGCCAAGACCTCCGCCCTGCGCGCCACCTTCGGCAATCTGGGCTGGGACAAGGCCCTGATCATCGCAGGTCCGGAAGTGGACGCCGGCTTCGGTCTGGCCGCCCGCAACATCCCGCACATCGACGTGCTGCCGAACGCCGGCCTGAACGTCTATGACATCCTGCGCGCGAACAAGCTGGTGCTGACCAAGGCCGCCGTCGAGGCGATCGAGGCCCGCTTCTCCGAGAAGGAGGCCGCATAATGGCTGCCGCTCAACCCACCGCCCGTCATTACGACACGATCCTGGCGCCGCTGATCACCGAGAAGACGACCCTGCTCTCCGAGCAGAACAAGGTTGTGTTCAAGGTCGCGGAGAACGCCACCAAGGACGAGATCGCCGCTGCGGTCGAGAGCCTGTTCAAGGTCAACGTCGTCAAGGTCAACACCCTCGTCCAGAAGGGCAAGACCAAGCGGTTCCGCGGCATCAAGGGCCGTCGGAACGACATCAAGAAAGCGATCGTGACGCTGGCCGACGGCCAGTCAATCGACGTCACCACGGGGCTCTGAACCGATGGCTCTGAAGACATTCAATCCGACATCGCCGGGCCGTCGCGCCCTGGTGCTGGTCGACCGCTCCGAGCTGCACAAGGGCCGCCCGGAAAAGTCCCTGACCGAGGGCCTGACCAAGTCAGGCGGCCGCGGGCAGGGTGGTCGCATCGCCGTCCGCTTCCGCGGCGGCGGCGCCAAGCGCCTCTACCGCAAGATCGACTTCAAGCGTCGCAAGTTCGACGTGGTCGGCACGGTCGAGCGCCTGGAGTACGACCCGAACCGCACCGCTTTCATCGCGCTGGTGACCTACACCGATGGCGAGAAGGCCTACATCATCGCGCCGCAGCGCCTGAAGGCCGGCGACCAGATCGTCGCCGCTGAAAAGGTCGATGTGAAGCCGGGCAACGCCGCCCCGCTGCGCTCGATCCCCGTCGGCACCATCATCCACAACGTGGAGATGAAGCCGGGCAAGGGCGCCCAGCTGGCCCGTTCGGCCGGCGCCTACGCCCAGCTGGTCGGTCGCGATCAGGGCTACGCCCAGATCCGTCTCGGCTCCGGCGAACTGCGCATGGTTCTGGACACCTGCATGGCCACCATCGGCGCCGTGTCGAACCAGGACCACATGAACCAGAACCTGGGCAAGGCGGGCCGCAAGCGTCACATGGGCTTCCGCCCGCACGTCCGCGGCGTGGCCATGAACCCCATCGACCACCCGCATGGTGGTGGTGAGGGACGCACCTCGGGCGGCCGTAACCCGGTCACCCCGTGGGGCAAGGACACCAAGGGCGCCCGCACCCGCAAGAACAAGGCGACGGATAAGTTCATCATCCGGACCCGCCACGTGAAGAAGGCTCGCTAACCGATGGCTCGTTCATCCTGGAAGGGCCCGTTCGTCGACGGGTATCTGCTCACGAAGGCCGAGGCCGTTCAGACCTCGGGCCGCAAGGACGTGATCAAGACCTGGTCGCGCCGCTCCACCATCCTGCCGCAGTTCGTCGGCCTGACCTTCGGTGTCCATAACGGGCAGAAGCACATCCCTGTGCACGTGTCCGAGGACATGGTCGGCATGAAGTTCGGCGAGTTCGCCCCGACCCGGAGTTTCCCGGGTCACGCGGCGGACAAGAAGGCCAAGAGGAAGTAAGCCATGGGCAAGTCCTCCAATCCGCGCCGTGTCGGCGCCGCCGAAGCCCGCGCCAAGCTGGTCAACGTGCGTATCAGCCCCCAGAAGCTGAACCTCGTCGCACAGTCGATCCGCGGCCTGCCGGTCCAGAAGGCGCTGAACGAGCTGGAATTCAGCCGCAAGCGCATCTCGACCGACGTGCGCAAGGCGCTGTACTCGGCCGTTTCCAACGCCGAGAACAACCACAACCTCGACATCGACAACCTGATCGTCGCCGAGGCTTTCGTGGGCAAGAACATGGTGATGAAGCGTTTCGCGAGCCGCGCTCGCGGTCGCTCGTCGCGCATCCTGAAACCGTTCAGCGAGATCACCATCGTGGTCCGTGAAGCCGGCGAGGCCGCCTGATGGGACAGAAAATCAATCCGGTCGGCTTCCGACTGGGCATCAACCGCACCTGGGACAGCCGCTGGTTCGCCGGCGACAAGGACTATGCGCGCCTGCTGCATCAGGACCTGAAGCTGCGTGAGTACCTGAAGGAGCGCCTGTCGGGCGCCGGGGTCTCGCGCATCATCATCGAGCGTCCGCACAAGAAGTGCCGCGTGACGATCTACGCCGCCCGTCCGGGTGTCGTGATCGGCAAGAAGGGCGCCGACATCGAGAAGCTGCGCAAGGACATCGCGGCGATGACCGAAGGCGAAGTTCACCTGAACATCGTCGAGGTCCGCAAGCCCGAGACCGACGCCCAGCTGATCGCCGAGAACATCGCCCAGCAGCTGGAGCGCCGGATCGCGTTCCGTCGCGCCATGAAGCGCGCGCTGCAGTCCGCCATGCGTCTGGGCGCCAAGGGCGTCCGGATCAACGTGTCGGGCCGCCTCGGCGGCGCGGAAATCGCGCGGATGGAATGGTATCGCGAAGGCCGTGTGCCGCTGCACACCCTGCGCGCCGACATCGACTACGGCTTCATCCAGGCCAAGACGACCTACGGCATCATCGGTGTGAAGGTGTGGGTCTTCAAGGGCGAGGTGCTGGAGCACGACCCGATGGCGCAGGACAAGCGCTGGGCCCAGGAAGCTTCCGGCCCGTCGTCGAATGAAGGCCGCGAGCGTGGCCCCCGCGGTGATCGCGGTCCGCGCCGTGACCGGGGACGTGAGAGCTAAGTCATGCTGCAACCCAAAAAGACCAAGTACCGCAAGGCGTTCAAGGGCCGCATCCACGGCTCCTCGAAGGGCGGCTTCGCGCTGAACTTCGGCTCCTACGGCCTGAAGGCCATGGAACCCGAGCGCATCACCGCGCGTCAGATCGAGGCGGCCCGCCGCGCGATCACCCGCCAGATGAAGCGCCAGGGCCGTGTGTGGATCCGCATCTTCCCGGACGTCCCGGTCTCCGGCAAGCCTGCCGAAGTCCGCATGGGCAAGGGCAAGGGCGCGGTGGATCACTGGGCCGCCCGCGTGGCTCCCGGCCGCGTGATGTTTGAAATCGACGGCGTGCCGGACGACGTGGCCCGCGAGGCGCTGCGCCTCGGCGCCGCCAAGCTGCCGATCCGCACCAAGGTGGTCACCCGCCTCGACGCCGGCGTCGCGCATACGGAGCAAGCGGCATGACCAAGATCGCCGACCTGCGGGGCCAGACCCCGGACCAGCTGTCCGACGAGCTGATCAAGCTCAAGAAGGAACAGTTCAACCTGCGCTTCCAGGCGGCCACCGGCCAGCTTGAGAAAACGCACCGCGTCAATGAAGTCCGCAAGGACATCGCCCGCGTCTCGTCGCTTCTGCGCGAGAAGCAGGCGACCGCTTAAGGAAACGAAGATGCCCAAGCGTATTCTCGAAGGCGTGGTCGTGTCCGACAAGGGCGACAAGACCGTGGTGGTCCGCGTCAACCGCACCATTCTGCACCCGCTTCTGAAGAAGACGGTGCGCCTGTCCAAGAAGTACCACGCTCACGACGAAGCGAACGTCGCCAAGGAAGGCGAAATCGTCCGCATCGCCGAGTGCGCCCCGAAGTCCAAGCTGAAGCGCTGGGAAGTCGTCTCCGACGCCCAGGCCTCGGCCAGTTAAGAAGAAGGATCGGATCCCATGATCCAGATGCAAACTAACCTGGAGGTGGCCGACAATTCGGGCGCTCGCCGGGTCATGTGCATCAAGGTGTTGGGCGGCTCCAAGCGCCGCTACGCCTCGGTGGGCGACACGATCGTCGCTTCCGTCAAGGAAGCCATTCCGCGCGGCCGCGTGAAGAAGGGCGACGTCGTGCGCGCCATCGTCGTGCGCACCGCCAAGGACATCCAGCGCAAGGACGGATCGGTGATCCGCTTCGACAAGTCCGCCGCTGTCATCGTCAACAAGCAGAACGAGCCGGTCGGCACGCGGATCTTTGGCCCGGTTCCTCGCGAACTGCGCGCCAAGAACCACATGAAGATCATCTCGCTGGCTCCGGAGGTCCTGTAACATGGCCGCCAAGATCAAGAAGGGCGACAACGTGATCGTCCTGACCGGCAAGGACAAGGGCCGCACGGGCCAGGTGGTCAAGGTGCTGCCGTCCGAGAACCGCGTCGTCGTCCAGGGCGTCAACATGGTCCAGCGCCACACGCGCCCGACCCAGGCTGACCCGAACGGCGGCATCAAGCACAAGGAAGCCTCGCTTCACCTGTCGAACGTCGCGATCGCCGACGCCAACGGCAAGGCGACGCGCGTGGGCTTCAAGGTGGAGAAGGACCAGAAGGTTCGCTTCGCCAAGACGACCGGAGACGTCATCTGATGGCCACCGAAAAGTACACCCCCCGGCTGAAGGCCGATTATCAGGAACGCATCCGCGCCCTGATGACCGAGAAGTTCGGCTACACGAACCCGATGCAGACGCCCCGTCTGGACAAGATCGTCCTGAACATGGGCATCGGCGAAGCGGTGGCGGACTCCAAGAAGGCCACGACGGCCCTCAAGGATCTGACCATGATCGCCGGCCAGAAGGCGGTGCCGACCAAGGCCCGCAACTCCATCGCCGGCTTCAAGCTGCGTGAAGGCATGGTCATCGGCGGCAAGGTCACCCTGCGCGGCGACCGTATGTATGAGTTCCTGGACCGTTTCATCACCGTGGCCCTGCCGCGCGTGAAGGACTTCCGGGGCCTGAAGGGCACGTCGTTCGACGGTCGCGGCAACTACGCCACCGGCCTGCGCGAGCACATCGTGTTCCCGGAAATCAACTACGACCAGATCGACCAGATGTGGGGCATGGACATTGTCGTCTGCACCACGGCCAAGACCGATGAGGAAGCCAAGGCTCTCCTCACCGAGTTCAAGTTCCCGTTCGTGACGAACTGAGCGGGAAGGGAAAAGAACCGATATGGCTAAGAAATCCGCCGTCAACCGCAACGAACGCGTCAAGAAGCTCGTCGCGCAATACGCCGAGAAGCGCGCCGCGCTCAAGGCGATCGCCAACGATGAGGCAAAGCCGCTGGAAGAGCGCTTCGAGGCTCGCCTCAAGCTCGCCAAGCTGCCGCGCAACTCGGCCGCCGTTCGCATCCGCAACCGCTGCGAGGTCACGGGCCGTCCGCGCGCCTACTACCGCAAGCTCAAGATGAGCCGTATCGCATTGCGCGAACTCGCATCGCTGGGACAGATCCCCGGCATGACCAAGTCCAGCTGGTAAGGGGAGCGAACAGACATGATGATCAACGATCCCCTGAGCGACATGATCGCCCGCATCCGGAACGCCGCCATGCGCAAGCGTTCCAAGGTGCTCACCCCGGCTTCCCGCCTGCGCCAGCGCGTCCTGGACGTGCTGCAGGACGAGGGCTACATCCGCGGCTATTCGCTGGTGCAGAACCCCGGCGAGTTCCCGCAGTTCGAGATCGAGCTGAAGTACTTCGATGACCAGCCGGTCATCGCGGAGATCAGCCGCGTGTCCAAGCCCGGCCGCCGCGTCTATTCGGCCATCGGCGACCTGAAGCCGGTCAAGAACGGCCTGGGCATCTCGATCCTGTCCACCTCGAAGGGCGTCATGTCCGACACGGCGGCCCGTGAGGCCAACGTGGGCGGCGAAGTCCTCTGCAAGGTGTATTGATATGTCCCGCATCGGCAAGAAAACCATCTCCGTGCCCAAGGGCGTGACCCTGACCCTGAACGGCCAGACCGTTTCGGTGAAGGGGCCCAAGGGCGAAGCGACCTGGACCGTGGTCGAGGACATCGAGGTCAAGCACGAGGGCGACGAGCTCTCGCTGACCCCGCGTTCGGACACCCAGCGGGCCCGCTCCATGTGGGGTCTGTCGCGCACCCTGGTCGCCAACATGGTGATCGGCGTGACCGACGGCTTCGAGGAGACCCTGGAACTGGTCGGCGTGGGTTACCGCGCCGCCATGAAGGGTCAGTCGCTGTCCCTGCAGCTGGGCCTGAGCCACGACGTGGACATCGCCCCGCCCGCCGGCATCACCTTCGCCACGCCCAAGCAGACCGAGATCAAGATCTCGGGCTCCGACAAGCAGTCGGTGGGTCAGATCGCGGCGGTGATCCGCAAGCTCCGTCCGCCCGAGCCGTACAAGGGCAAGGGCATCCGCTACGCCGGCGAAAAGGTCCGTCGTAAGGAAGGCAAGAAGAAGTAAGTCATGGCTCTCTCTTCTATCCAAACCGCAAAGCGCCGCTCCGAGCGCACCCGTCGCCGCCTCAAGGCGGTGGCCAACGGTCGCCTGCGCCTGTCGGTCCACCGTTCGGACAAGAACATCTCGGCCCAGATCATCGACGACGCCAAGGGCGTCACGGTGGCTTCGGCCTCCTCGCTGGAAGGCGAGAAGGGCAAGAAGCACAAGGGCTCGGACGTGGACGCCGCGACGCGCATCGGCAAGCTGATCGCCGAACGCGCCATCGAAAAGGGCGTCAAGGACGTGGTCTTCGACCGCGGCGGCTACATCTATCACGGTCGGGTTAAGGCGCTGGCGGAAGCCGCGCGCGAAGCCGGCCTGAACTTCTAAGGAACCGCAGCATGGCGCACCAACCCCAACGCGGCGGCGGCGGCAACGATCGCAATCGTCGTGACAACCGCAACGCTCCCCAGGCCGACGGCCCGGACAGCGACATCGTTGAAAAGCTGGTCCACATCAACCGCGTGGCCGCGACCGTCAAAGGCGGACGTCGTTTCTCGTTCGCCGCTCTGATGGTGGTGGGCGACGGCAAGGGCCGGGTCGGCTTCGGTCATGGCAAGGCGCGTGAAGTGCCGGAAGCCATCCGCAAGGCGACGGAAGAAGCCAAGAAGACGATGATCCGCGTTCCGCTCCGCGAGAACCGCACCCTGCACCACGACGGCAACGGCCGTTGGGGCGCCGGCAAGATCATGGTCCGCGCGGCGCCTCCCGGCACCGGCATCATCGCGGGCGGCCCGATGCGCGCCGTTCTCGAGACCCTGGGCGTGCAGGACGTGGTGGGCAAGTCCACCGGCTCGTCCAACCCCTACAACATGATCCGCGCCACCTTCGAGGCGCTGAAGGTCCAGTCGTCCCCCCGTCAGGTCGCGTCCAAGCGTGGCAAGAAGGTTTCGGATCTGCTGGGTCGCCGCAACGACGGCGCCTCGTCGCCTGAAGCCGTGGAGGGCTGATAGATGGCCGCCAAGGACAAGAACACCGTCACCGTGCGTCAGATCGGAAGCCCGATCCGCCGCAAGAACGACCAGCGCGCCACCCTGGCGGGCCTGGGCCTGAACCGCATGGGCCGCGAGTCCACGCTGGAGGACACCCCTTCGGTGCGCGGCATGATCGCCAAGGTCGCCCACATGGTGGAAGTGGTCGAGAAGTAAGCCGTTTCGCCCTCTCCCGGTTCGGGGGAGGGCGTTTCGCTTGTTGCACTCCGATGACGGGCCGCCTAGAAGCGGCCCTTCATTTTTTCAACGCCGAGTCTGGCTTCGCCAGGCGCGAGAACCCGAAAGGATCAGGCATATGAAACTGAACGAAATCCGCGACAATGAAGGCGCCCACAAGAAGCGCATGCGTGTCGGCCGCGGCCCCGGCTCCGGCAAGGGCAAGACCGCTGGACGCGGCGTCAAGGGCCAGAAGTCCCGTTCGGGCGTCGCCATCGGCGGCTTCGAAGGCGGCCAGATGCCGCTGTACATGCGCATGCCCAAGCGCGGCTTCAACAATCCGAACGCGCTGAAGCTGGCCGAAGTGAACCTGTGGCGTCTGCAGGACGCCGTGGACGCCGGCAAGCTGGACGCCAAGGCCGAGATCAACGGCGACGCCCTGGTGGCCGCCGGCGTGCTGCGCCGCACCCGCGACGGCGTGCGCGTGCTGGGCACCGGTGAACTGAAGGCCAAGCTGAACCTGGTCGTCTGGTCGGCCTCGGCCGGCGCCAAAAAGGCCATCGAAGCGGCGGGCGGTTCGGTCGTCGAACAGCGCATCGCCGCCGAGGAAGCCGCCAAGGCGCGCGTCGACAAGCGCAACGCCGCTCGCGGCAAGCCCAAGGCTTGAGACCCGTCGTCATCGCGGCCAGGCGCCGCGCGCCAGGTCCGCGATGACGATTAGACAAAGGCGGCCCTCGCATGGGGGCCGCTTTTCACCTATCTGACGTCCAACAGTCAGCGTCCTCGGGGGACACACAATATGGCTTCGGCCGCCGAACAACTCGCCGCGAACATGAACATCGGCTCCTTCGCCCGCGCGAAGGAACTGCACAAGCGCCTTCTGTTCACCCTGATGGCGCTGATCGTGTACCGCATCGGCACCTACATCCCGATCCCCGGCATCAACTCGCAGGCGTTCCTGAATTTCTTCGGAAATCCGGATCAGCAGCGCGGCATCCTGGACATGTTCAACATGTTCTCGGGCGGCGCGGTCGAGCGGATGGCCGTCTTCGCCCTGAACGTGATGCCCTACATCTCGGCGTCGATCATCGTTCAGCTCATGGGGTCCGTCTACGGCCCCTGGGAGAAGCTGAAGAAGGAAGGCGGGGAGGCGGGCCGCAAGCAGCTCAATCAGTACACCCGCTATCTGACTGTCGTGCTGGCCATCGCCCAGTCGTTCGGCATCGCCGTGGGCCTGCAGAACTCGCAGGGCATGGTGGACGCGCCGGGCATGTTCTTCGTGCTGACCACGGTCGTGACCCTGACCGGCGGCACCATGTTCCTGATGTGGCTGGGTGAGCAGGTCACCGCGCGCGGCGTCGGCAACGGCATCAGCCTGATCATCTTCGCCGGCATCGTGGCGGTTCTGCCCAGCGCCATCGGGCGCCTTCTGGGCCTGGCCCGGGAGGGTCAGATCTCGGCCTTCGCGCTGCTGTTCATCACCGTGCTGTCGATCGCGGTCATCGTCTTCATCGTGTTCATGGAGCGCGCCCAGCGGCGTCTGCTGATCCAGTATCCGAAGCGACAGCAGGGCAACCGGATGGTGGGCGGCGAAAGCTCGTTCCTGCCGCTGAAGGTCAACACCGCCGGCGTGATCCCGGCCATCTTCGCCTCGTCGCTGCTGATGCTGCCGACCACCGTGGCGGCGATGGCGCCCCAGGCCAGCATGGGCCCGTGGATGCAGTGGATCGTCGGCCAGATGCAGCACGGCCAGCCCGTGTTCATGATTTTCTACGGCGCGCTGATCATCTTCTTCTGCTTCTTCTACACCTCCATCACCTTCAACCCCGAGGACACGGCCGAGAACCTTCGCAAGTATGGCGGCTTCCTGCCGGGGATCCGCCCGGGCAAGCGCACGGCGGAGTATCTGGACTATGTGCTGACCCGTCTGACGACCATCGGCGCGGCCTACATCACGGCGGTCTGTCTGCTGCCCGAGTTCATGATCACCCGCTTCGCCAGCCTCGGCTATTTCGGCGGCACCTCGCTGCTGATCGTGGTGGTGGTGTCCATGGACACGGTCGCCCAGATCCAATCGCATCTTCTGGCGCACCAGTACGAGGGCCTCATCAAGAAGGCCAAGCTGCGCGGTCGCGGGGCCCTGTCGCCCGGCCGCAAGTAAACGGCCGGGGAGGGCTGAGACGTGAACATCATCCTGTTTGGACCGCCGGCGGCGGGCAAGGGCACCCAGGCGAAGCGCCTGGTCGAGCAACGGGGCATGGTCCAGCTGTCGACCGGCGACATGCTGCGCGCGGCCATCGCCTCGGGCTCTGACCTGGGTCAGACCGTCAAGGACGTGCTGGCCCGGGGCGACCTGGTCACCGACGAGATCGTCATCGCCCTGATCAAGGAGCGTCTGCCTGAAGCCGAGGCCGCGGGCGGCGCCATCTTCGACGGCTTTCCCCGCACCGTGGCCCAGGCCGAGGCGCTGGACGCCATGCTGGCCGAGCGCGGCAGCGGCATCGACAAGGTGATCCGCCTCAAGGTCGATGACGCGGCCCTGATCAGCCGCATCGCCAAGCGCTTCGCCGAACAGGGCCGTCCCGACGACAACCCAGAGACCTTCAAGGATCGGCTGGGCGTCTACAACCGCCAGACCGCGCCGCTGCTCCCCTACTATGAGGGCGAAGGCAAGCTGGTGGAGATCGACGGCATGGGCGGCATCGACGAGGTCGCCACCGCCCTGGACGCCATCCTCGACGCCTGACCGGCGTCAGTTCTCCAGAATGAACGCGGCCACCGCATCCGCCAGCCCCTCGGCAAGCGGCGCGTCGGGATCGGCATAGACGGCGATGTTGCCGGCGCGGTCCGCCGGCGCGACCTTCATCACATGGTTCATGCCGGGGATATCGACGCGGGCCGCCCCGGGCTGGGCGGCTGACAGCCCGTTCGCGTCCGCCTCCACCACCTGCAAATCGGTTTCGCCGTGAACGATCAGCGTCGGCTGGTCATAGTCGGCGATCAACCGGGCGGGATCCCGCGCCAGATACGAGATGAGGTAAGGCTGCACGGACTCGTGGAACAGGGCGTTCAGAGCCGGCGGCGCCGCAGCCGTCTGACCGTTCTCCAGGCTTTCAACCATCTGCATCGCCGCGTCACGCAGGTCGCCGGCGGGCAGGCCGGCTTCCAGCTGCTCCCTCAGGGCGACCCCGGGGCGCCGTCCCGGCGTCGAGATCAGCACCAGCCCGCACACGGCGTCGTTCCCCGCAGCGGCCTCCAGGGCGACTAGCCCGCCTTCACTGTGGCCGATGATCCAGACGCAGTCCCGCCCGGTGCGGGCAGCCAACTCCGCCGCCCAATCCCGCACGTCCGACACATAGTGCTCGAACCGAAGGTTGGACTGATCGGGCATGGCGGCCGCGCTGGCGCCGATGCCGCGCTTGTCGATCCGCAGGGTTGCGACGCCGCGCTCGGCCAGCGCCTCAGCCAGCATCCGGTAGGGCGCCGCGCGCAGGCCGACGACCGGCGCAACGCCGTCGCGGTTGGTCGGACCCGACCCCGGCACGATGATCGCCGCTGCGCGCGCGTCGACAGGCGTCAGCACCGTGCCATGCAGGGGCGCGGGTTCGGACAGGATGAAGATGTCCTCCGATGCCGGAGCGGACTGGATCAGGGCGGCGAGGACGATGGCGCTGAGCATGGGAAGTCTCCGGGTCAGAAGGGTTGGCGGTCGGGGTCGGTGCGCCAGACGCGCCAGCTTTCAAAGGCTGACCAGACGGCGGCGACAGTGATCGCGCCGATCAGGACCAGCATGCCGGCCGGCTGCGGCGCGAAGGGCGCGGCGACGATGCCGATCAGGCCAAGCAGGCTGAACAGCCGCCCGGCCAGACGATTGGACTTCTCCCACGCCAGCCGGCTCTTGAAGGCCCAGGGCGTGCGCACCCCGACGACGACGTTCGGCCCCACGCGGCCCAGAAAGGCCCCCACGATCAGGAACAGCAGGCTCATGCCGCCCATCTGCAGGGCGGGCGAGGGCAGGGCGCCGCCGGTCATCATCATGACCATGAAGGCGGTCGTGGCCCCGATGGTCAGAAGGGTGACCAGTTGTCCGGCCAGAAGGCCGCGACGTCGGGAGACCTCGTCGGTCCGGCGGGCGTAGTGGGCGAAGCTCCAGCCGATGGCGGCCAGCATCAGGCCCATGGAGCCGATCGCCAGACCGGCCTCCGTGCGGTCGCCGTAGCGGTCCGGCGTTCCATCGGCGGCGTAGTGCATGGGAATGGCGCCCTGCGGCCCGGACATCAGCATCCAGGCGGCATAGGCGAGGATGGCGAGGCTGGCCGCCACGGTGGCCAGGTCGATCAGGTTCAGCCGCTGTTTCATCACCCCTCCTTGTGGTTCTCGTCGTCGCGCGCGCCGGTCAGATCCATCAGGAACGCCAGCGCCTCCTCCACCGCCGAGATGTCGAGCCGATAGCGGATGGACGAGCCGTCCCGCTCGGCGCTGACCAGCCCGGCGTCCTTCAGCGCGGTCAGGTGCCCGGTCACCGTCGGCCAGGCCATGTCGAAGGCCGCCGCGATGTCGCCGGACGCCATGGGGCCTGCTCTCAGCATGGCGATGATGCGCCGCCGCGCCGGGTGGGACAGGGCCTTGAACACGCTGTTCATAGGGAGGAGGCTAATTAGGAAAAATCCTAAATGCAAGTCCGCCTTTGACCGAGCGTGGGTCCGACCATCGTCATTCCCCGGCTTGACCGGGGAAATCAGTGTCACGGAGGTTCCGGGCTCGCGTTGATCGGTCGGTGTCTCTGGATCCTCGGGTCAAGCCCGAGGATGACGCCGGAGGGGAAGCGGGATCAGATCGAGAAGCTGACGCCGCAGCCGCAGCTTGAGGCCGCGTTGGGGTTTCGGACCACGAACTGGGCGCCGGCCAGTTCGTCCACGAAGGCGATCTCCGAGCCCTTGAGGAAGGGGATGGACACCGGGTCGATCACCACGGCCTGACCGTCGCGCTCCACGCGCAGGTCGTCGTCCTCGGCGGCCTCGACCAGTTCGAAGCGGTACTGGAAGCCCGAGCATCCGCCGCCGTCGACGGCCACGCGCAGCAGGACGGCGCGGCCTTCGTCGGCCGACAGCTCGGCCAGACGGCGGGCGCCGCTTTCGGCCAGCACGATGCCCTCGGGCGCGCGCTGGGCGATGCTGAGGGACAGACCGGCGGGGATGATGGGTTGGACGGTGCTCACGTCCCTCTATATGAGGCGCGTGCGGGCGTTCGCAAAGGCCCGTGATCAGACAAAGACGCCTAAGTGACCTTGTCCGCCCAACGCGCCCCCTACGCCGAGACCCCCGAGCAGTCGCGCGGCCGGCTGGTTCCCGAGAGCGTCAGCCGCACGCGCAACGCCTTTGCGCGCGACCGGGACCGCATCATTCACTGCACCGCCTTCCGCCGGCTGAAGGAGAAGACGCAGGTGTTCGTGGCCCACGAGGGCGACCACTACCGCACCCGCCTGACCCACAGCCTGGAAGTGGCGCAGATCGCGCGGTCCATCGCCCATGCGCTGAAGCTGGATCAGGATCTGGCCGAGACCGTCGCCCTGGCCCACGACCTGGGTCATCCGCCGTTCGGCCATGCGGGCGAGGACGAGCTTCAGCTGTGCATGGCGGCCCACGGCGGCTTCGACCACAACGTCCAGACCTTCCGCGTGGTGACGAAGCTGGAGGAGCGCTATCCCGCCTTCGATGGCCTGAACCTGAGCTGGGAGACCATCGAGGGCGTGGTCAAGCACAACGGGCCGGTGACGGACCAGCTGCACAAGCCGTCCTGGCGCGCCATCGCCGACTACGGCGCCGAATGGGACCTGCGGCTGGACAGCTTCGCGTCGCTGGAGGCCCAGGCCGCCGCCATCGCTGATGACATCGCCTATAACAACCACGACGTGGACGACGGGGTGCAGGCGGGGCTGTTCCGGCTGGACGACCTGAATGATGTGCCGCTGATCGGGCCGATCCTGCACGGCACGCGCAAGGACTGGCCTGATCTGGACAACCGCATGATCCGGCTGGAGGCCGTGCGGCGGATGATCGGGGCCATGATCGACGACGTGCTGGCCGAAACAGAGCGCCGGATCGCCGAAGACGGCATCGCCACCACGGAAGACGTGCGCACGGCCAGCCGCACCCTCGTGCAGTTCTCGGGACCCATGATGGAGGACCTGGGGCGGCTGCGAGCGTTCCTGTATGAGCGGATGTACCGCCACTACCGGGTCAACCGCACGCGCAGCCAGGCGAAGCGCATCCTGTCGGAGATGTTCGCCCTGTTCATGCGCGAGCCCGACGTCCTGCCGCCGGAGTGGAGCGGCAAGGCCAGAAGCGATGACCCGGATCGCCGCGCCCGGGCGGTGTGCGACTACATCGCCGGCATGACCGATCGCTACGCCATCGAGGAGCACAGGAAGCTGTTCAGCCTCGACCTGCAGCTCGATCTGTGATTCGACTTAAACCGAAGGCCGGGCGGGGCGTAAGATAGAGGTTCGACCCCGCGATTCGCGGGCGGCCTGACCTGGAAGCGCGCCATGTCCTACGACGACAACAATCGCAATGACCCCGACCGCGGCGCCTATACGCCCCCGGACGATGACGATCTGCCGTTCCGCCGGGGCGGTTTCGACGCCCGTGGCGGGGAGCCGAAGAAGCCGATTCCCATGATGCTGATCATCAGCGTGGTGGTGTTGCTGGTTCTGCTGGCGGCCATCGGGCTGATCTACGGCCTCGGCGGCGTGCGCGGCCCCAATGACGCGCCCCCGGTCGTGGGGGAGTCGGTGGGCGATCTGACCGGCCCCGCGCCCGTGGACGCCCAGCCGGTGGATCCGGAAGGCGACATCACCGCCTATGACGCAGCGCCGGAGGGCGAGACCCCCGAGTTCGCGCCGCCGCCGGAAGAGGTCCAGCCCCGCCCCGAACCGCGCGAACCGACCGAGGCCGCGCCGCCGCCGCCCGCGCCTGTGGCCGACACGCCCCGGCCCGCCCCGGCCGAGAAGGCCAGTCCGGCGCCGCGCGCTGAAACCCCGGCGCCGGCGACGGGGAGTGCGGCGGTGCAGATCGGCGCCTTCTCCTCGCGGGATGTGGCCGACCGGGAGTACGCCGCCGTGGCCGCGGCCTTCCCTGAATATGCGCGTGGCCGCACCAAGGGCGTGGAGCAGGTGACCAGTTCGTCGGGCTCGACCCTGTACCGCACCACCTTCAACGGCTTCTCGCGCGAGCAGGCGACGGCGTTCTGCGCCGCGCTCCGGAACGCCGGGCGCGACTGTCTGGTCCGCTAGTGATCTCGGCGGCGATCTACGGGTGCGAAGGCCCGGTGCTGGGCGAGGAGGAGCGGCGCTTCTTCCGCGACGTCCGGCCCTGGGGCTTCATCCTGTTCCGCCGCAATGTGGAGACGCCGGATCAGGTCCGCGCCCTGACCGCCGCCCTGCGCGAGAGCGTGGGGCGGGCCGACGCCCCCATTCTGATCGATCAGGAAGGCGGCCGGGTGCAGCGCCTGCGCCCGCCGCACTGGCCCGCCTATCCGCCCGGCGCGGCCTATCTGAAGGCGACCAACGATCCGCTGGAGGCGCGTGAGCTGGCGCGGCTGGGCGCGCGGCTGATCGCCCATGACCTGCTGGCGCTGGGGATCACGGCGGACTGCCTGCCGGTGCTGGACACGCCGACGCCGGGCGCCCACGACATCATCGGCGACCGCGCCTACGCCCACGACCCCGCCACGGTGGCCCAGCTTGGCCGGGCGGCGGTCGAAGGCCTGCTGGCGGGCGGCGTCCTGCCGGTGATCAAGCACATGCCCGGTCACGGCCGCGCCACGGCGGACAGCCACCATGCCCTGCCTGTGGTGGCTGATCCCCTCAAGATCCTGGACGCCTGGGATTTCGCGCCGTTCCGCGCCCTGTCGGACATGCCCCTGGCCATGACCGCCCACGTGGTGTTCGAGGCCATCGACAGGAAGCGGCCGGCCACCACCTCGCGCAAGGCGGTCAAGCTGATGCGCGAGGACGTCGCCAGGGGCGGTCTGGGCTTCGGCGGCCTGATCATCACCGACGACCTGTCCATGAACGCCCTCAGCGGCTCGTTGCGGGAGCGGGCCGAGGCCTCGCTCAAGGCCGGATGCGACGTCGTCCTGCACTGCAACGGCAATCTGAACGAGATGCGCGCCGTGGCGGAAGGCGTCGGGCGGCTGAAGGGGGTGGCCCTGAAGCGGGCCGAGGCGGCGCTGGCCCGTGTTCCGGCTGTGCCCGAGCCGCTGGACGAGGCCCACGCCCGCGCCCGGTTCGAGGCGCGGCTGGCGGGACGCATGACGGCGGCGGCCGGCCCGGCGGCGGGTGAGGCATGAGCGAGGAATTCCAGACCGATCTGGGTTTCGACGCCGTGGACGCGGCGCCCGACGACCAGACCTTCGTGGTCGACATCGACGGCTATGAGGGGCCTCTGCACGTGCTGCTGGCGCTGGCCCGCACCCAGAAGGTCGATCTGCTGAAGCTGTCGATCACGAAGCTGGCCGAGCAGTATCTGGCCTTCGTGCATGAGGCGCGCAGCCGCAATTTCTCGCTGGCGGCGGACTATCTGGTGATGGCGTCGTGGCTGGCCTATCTGAAGTCCCGCCTGCTTCTGCCCCGCAACGAGCAGAAGACAAAGGATGAGCCCCCCGCCGAACTGATGGCCGCCGCGCTCGCCTTTCGCCTCAAGAAGCTGGAGGCCATGCGCACGGCGGTGGAGGCGATCACCGCGCGTCCGCAGCTCAAGCGCGATGTGTTCACCCGCGGCGACCCGGAGGCCACGGTCATCGTACCGTCAGACCGGGTGGAGCTCAGCCTGTACGACCTGATGGTGGCCTATGTGGTCCAGCGCCGCCGCGAGGAGCACCGCCGATATACGCCCACCCAGCGGGTGGAGGCTTTCGCGCTGGAGGAAGCCCGCGACTGGCTGCGTGAGGTGATGCCGAAACTGGCTGACTGGACCCCGCTGGAGAAGGTCGCTCCCACGCGCGAGCGGGGCGAGGAGGGGCCGACCCAGGCGTCCTATGTGGCCTCGACCCTGTCGGCCAGCCTGGAGCTGGTCAAGGAAGGCGCCATGGACGTGCGCCAGACCCGGGCGTTCGACGATCTGTATCTGCGCCGCCGCGACATCGGCCAGCCGCTGGAGCTGACCCCGTGACCGTCGAACCCGATGATCTGGAGCGCCGCATCGAGGCCCTGCTGTTCGCCGCCGCAGCGCCCCTGTCCGTGGAGGAGATCGCGCGCCGGCTGCCCGAAGGGGCGGACGTGGGCGGCACGCTCACCGCCCTGATCGACCGCTACAAGGGCCGGGGGGTGGAGCTGGAATGCGTGGCGGGTCGCTGGCGGTTCCGCACGGCGCCGGACCTGTCGTTCCTGATGACCGAGGAGCGCGAGGAGCCGCGCCGCCTGTCAAAGGCCGCGCTGGAGACCCTGGCCATCATCGCCTACCACCAGCCCGTCACCCGCGCCGAGATCGAGAGCGTGCGGGGGGTCAGCATCTCCAAGGGCACCCTGGACCTGTTGCTGGAGATGGGCTTCGTGCGGCTGAAGGGGCGTCGTCGTACGCCGGGCCGGCCCGTCACCTACGCCACCGCCGACCGCTTCATGGAGCATTTCGGCCTGGCCAGCCTGTACGACCTGCCGGGCGTCCAGGAGATGAAGGCCGCGGGCCTGCTGGACCTGTCCCTGCCCGCCGGGTTCGAGGTGCCGGACCCCTCGCGCGGCGAAGGCGAGGACGAGGATCCCGTCGAGGACGGCGACACGCCCGAGTTCGTGCAGGACTTCGTGGAAGGCGACGAGGACCGGGGCTGACACCCTTTCCGATTGTTCACGTGTCTTTGCACGCGCGCCTTGGCAGTATCGGACATCAAGTCATCTACGGGGTTCATTCCATGCTTCGCATTCTGCTCATCGCCGCCATCGCCGCACCGCTGCTGTCGGGCTGCATCATCATCGCCACCGACGAGCCCACCACGCGGGTCATCACCACCAGCGACGACTCGAACCGCTGATGCGCGCCCTCGTCCTGATCCTGGCCGCCCCGCTGATGCTGGGCGGCTGCGTCATCTACGCCAGCGACAGCGGCGAGACGACCACGGTGCGCACCGCTTCGGCGACCTCGGTTGAGCTCGAGCCCCGTGAGCTGGAAAGCGTGCACGGCGTCCGCTTCGAGCGCGACCAGGCCGTGGTGCGCGTCACCTCCAACGGCTGCACCGAGAAGTCCGACTTCAGCGTCCAGATCGTGGACGGCGGCGACATGGCCGGTGAGATGGCTCTGGTCCGCGATGAGCCGGACCCCTGCCGCGCCCTGATCGCCGAGGGTGTGGAGCTGTCCTGGACCTACGCGGAGCTGGGCCTGGAGCGGGGCGCCGCCCTGGTGCTGGCCAATCCGCTGGTCGTGCCCTGAATACCAGGGATGGTCAGGCCTCGAACGGCCTGACCATTTCGGGCGGGATGCGATGGGGGCGCAGGGTCGAGGAATCGACCAGGCACCATTCGGACAGGCCCTGGGCGCACAGGCGGCCCTCGCCGTCCTCGATACGGACATAGCGGGCGAAGCGCGGCCCCTGCGGATCGCCGACCCAGGTGCGGGCCACGGCGGTCGCGCCGGGGGGCAGGGCGCGGAAATAGTCCACCTCGTGCCGCAGGGCGACCCACGACCAGCGGGCGCGGTCTTCGGCGCTGAACCGGCTGTTCCAGTGGGCCGTGCCCGCTTCCTGCAGCCAGGCCACATAGACCACATTGTTGACGTGGCCGTTCTCGTCGATGTGTTCGTCGCGGATGGTCAACGGCAGGGTGAAGACCTGGCGGTCCTCGCGCGGGATCAGCGCCTGCCGGGCCACGATCAGGCCTCGCCCAGGACCACGCCCTTTTCGGTCAGGGCCTGCTGAAGCTCGCCGGACTGGAACATCTCGCGCACAATGTCCGAGCCGCCGACGAATTCGCCCTTCACATAGAGCTGCGGGATGGTGGGCCAGTCGGTGAAGGTCTTGATGCCGTCGCGCAGGGCTTCGTCCTGCAGCACGTCCACGCCGACGAACGACGCGCCCACGTGATCCAGGATCTGCACCGTCACGGCCGAGAAGCCGCAGCGCGGCGCGTCGGGGGTGCCCTTCATGAAGAGCACCACCGGGTTCTCGGCCACGGTGGCGGCGATGAAGGCGTGGACGGGGTTCTCGTTGGTGTCGGTCACGGGAGTTCGCCTGTTCGGGAGGAACCCGTCAGCTAGGGATCGATCAGGGCCGGGTCAAGGCAAGGGGAGGATCAAGCCGCCGCCATACGGACCCGGGCCATCTCGATCTGGGCGGCCAGACCCGGGGGGAGGTCCCGCTCGGGGACGGTGGCCAGAGCCTCGATGCGCCCGGCGTCGGGGGCGTCCACGAGAACCGTGGCGATGGACGGGTCGGTGAGGGTGAAGGCCAGGCAGATGTGCTCGGCGCTCCAGCCATGGGTCTGGTGCAGGAAGGCGAAGGTGCCCGCGCCCGCCAGCGGATCATGCTTCGGCCGTCCGCCGCCGCCCATCCCGAACAGGCCCTTTTTGGGCGCATGGACGGTCTCGGCCTTCTTCGCCGTGTCCAGCTCCGTGGGGAAATAGCCGTAGGCCATCACCGCCATGTCCCGCTCCAGAGCCGCACGCATGCGGTGGCGGGTCTGCCACGGCGAGTTCACATGATAGCTGGTGGCCAGGACGTCGAAGGCGCCGGTGGAGACATAGGCGTCCATGACGTCGCCGTCGCCGGCGATCCCCAGCATGCGGATGCGGCCGGCTGTGCGCTGGGCCTTCAGGGCGTTCAGGGCCGTCTGGGGCATTTCGTCCTCGCCCGGTTCATCCAGCATGGCCAGATCGATCCAGCCGAGGCCGGACGCGTGCAGGGTGCGGTCGATGGCGCCGGTCAGGGCCTCGGGGGAGAAATCCCGGCCGCCCCGACGACCGTCGGCGCGCCCCAGGTTGACGGAGACCTGGATCAGCTTGCGGTCCACCTCGGACAGGGCATGTCCCACCGCCTCGGCCAGAACCGGGTCGGCGCTGGTCAGGTGAAAGGTGTTGATGCCCGCTTCCAGGGCCGCGAACACCAGCGCCTGGGCGCGGGACGGGCCGCCCGCGAGCGCCTCGGAGCCGACCTTCAGGGTGATGACGGAAACGGCCGAACCCGACCGGCCGAGGGGACGATAGCGCATGATCAGGCTCCCTGCGGGGCGCTGGTCTCCAGCGCCAGGGCGTGAAGCTCTCCGCCCATCTTGCCCTTCAGGGCCGCATAGACGGCCTGATGCTGCTTCACCCGGGACAGACCGGAAAAGGCGCTCGAGACGATGCGGGCGCGATAGTGGTCGCCGTCGCCGGCCAGATCCTGAATTTCGATCTCGGCGTCGGGAAACGCGTCGCGCAGATGCTGTTCCAGCGTTTCGACAGGCATGGGCATGGGGAATCGGCCTCCGGATATCGCCGTTAAGGATGCCCGATAATCCTTAAGGGGCGGCTTACGCGGCCGTCCTGCGCTGTCTCATTCGCAGCTCGATGGGCCGTCGGGCGCGCAGGGTCACCTGATGCACGGGCCGGGGCTCGATCCGCGAGATCGGCTCCACCCGGGCCTCGCGCAGGATGACGGCCAGGGCGATCATCGCCTCCTGCACGGCGAAGCTGGCGCCGATGCAGACCCGCGGCCCCGCGCTGAAGGGGATGTAGGCGTAGCGGTCGACCGCCTTGCGGTTCTCCGGCAGGAACCGTTCCGGTCTGAAGGCGTCCGGATCGTCCCACAGCAGGCGGTGACGCTGCAGCACCCAGGGCGAGATCACCACCGTGGTCCCCGCGCTGATGGCCTGGCCCCCGATCACGTCCGCCTCCAGCGCCTTGCGGGCCATGGTGGGGGCGGGCGGGAACAGGCGCATGGTTTCCTCGAAGGCCGCGCGGATCCACGGCAGGCGATCGGCCCAGTCCGGCTGGTCGATGTCGAAGCCGTCCGCCTCGGCCTGGACCCTGGCCATCACTTCGGGCTGGCGTGACAGCAGGTGCAGGGTCCAGCCCAGCGCCCGCGCGGTGGTTTCGTGCCCGGCGAGGATGAAGGTCAGGATGTTGGCGGCCACCTCGCTGTCGCTGAGCCCGCGCCCGCCGCCCTCGTCCCGGGCGGTCAGAAGGGCGGTGAGCAGGTCCGGCGGCGCCGGGCGCCCCGCCTCCATCTGCGCCCGCCGCGCGGCCACAAGGGCGGTGACGCGCTTCTCAAAGAACACGGCCGAGCGGTGGCTGGCGAGGCGCCCCAGCCGCGGGGCCCAGTCCGGCGCGCCGATCACGTCCAGCGGATCAATGCGGGCCCCGGCGGACAGATAGCTGTTCAGGGCGCGCTCGAAGCCGGCGGCCTGGCCGCCCAGATCGTCGGAGAACATGGTGGCTGACAGGATGTCGAAGGTCAGGCCCGACAGCTCGCTGTCCATGTCCATGATGCGGCCCTGCGGCGCCAGGCTCCACCCGGCGATGCGCGCCTCGCACACCTCGGCCATGCGCCGGGTCAGGCCGCCGATGCGGGCGGGGGTGAACAGGGGCGCCATGATACGCCGTGCGCGGCGCCAGTCCTCGCCCTCGGCCAGCAACAGCCCCTCGGCCAGCAGGGGCCCCAGCACGCGGCGTTGCAGGTCGCCCTTCACATAGTTGGCGGCGTTCTCGGTCAGGACGCGGCGGACGCCGTCGGGATGGCTGACCACCAGCATCTCGCCGAAAATCCCGCGCCCGTGGATCTGCGGCAGCTCGAAGTGCCGGTCCGACCAGATGCGTAGCGGATCGCGCCAGCTCAGCCAGAGGAAGGCGGGCGCCGACAGCGGACGGCCGGAGCGTCGCGGCGGAACGTGGGGTCTGTAAACCGTGTCCGCCGTGATGCTCATGAGGTCAGCCTTTGATCCAGTCGGGCAGCCAGCCTTCGTGACGGCGACGAAGCTCGGCCAGGGGGATGCTGAACAAGCCCTTCGACGCGAAGTCGGTTCCTTCGGCGCGGCCGACGACCGAGGCGTGCAGCCCGGCGTCGCGGGCGGCGGTGATCAGCGCCTCGGCGTCCTGGACCGCGACCAGATAGCGGGCCTGATCCTCGGCGAAGAGCAGGATGTGGGCGTGCTGTTCGCTGGTGGCGTCCAGCACGACGCCGGTGTCCGACGCCAGCGCCAGATCGGCCGCGGCGCCGATCAGGCCGCCGTCCGACAGGTCGTGCACCACCGTCAGCTTGCCCGCCTCGATCAGGTCGCGCACGAAGTCGCCGGTCTTGCGCTCGAGCTTCAGGTCCACCGGCGGCGGGGCGCCGTCCTCGCGGCCCAGCACCTCGCGCAGATAGATGGATGCGCCCAGTTCGCCGTGGGTGTCGCCGATCAACACCAGCGCATCGCCCTCGACCATGCCCGCGAAGCCGGTGGTCACGTCATAGTTGGGCAGCAGACCCACCGCACCCACAGTGGGGGTGGGCGGAATGGCGACGCCGTTGGTCTCGTTGTACAGCGACACGTTCCCGCTCACGACCGGGAAGTCCAGGGCGGCGCAGGCCTCGGCCATGCCGTCGATGGCCCGTACGATCTGGCCCATGATTTCCGGGCGCTGCGGATTGCCGAAGTTGAGGTTGTCGGTGATGGCGATGGGACGGCTGCCTACGGCGGTCAGGTTGCGCCAGGCCTCCGCCACGGCCTGCTTGCCGCCCTCATAGGGGTCGTTCTGCACATAGCGGGGGGTGCAGTCGGACGTGACCGCCAGACCCTTGTCCGTGCCGTGCACGCGCACCACGCCCGCATCGGCGCCGGTGGCGGAGTCCTGGAGGGTGTCGGCCATGACGTGGCGGTCGTACTGTTCCCAGATCCAGCGCTTGGACGCCATGTCGGGGCAGGTGATGACCTTGAACACCGCCTCGGTCCAGTCGGCCGGCGCGGGGACGTCCTTCGGGTCGAGGCGCGGGTGCAGCACCGGCTGGGTCCACGGGCGATCATAGAGGGGCGCGTCGTCGAACAGGGGCGCCAGCGGCACGTCGCAGACCACCTCGCCCTTGTGCTTCAGCACCAGATGGCCGGTGTCGGTGGTCTTGCCGATGACGGCGGCGTCCAGCCCCCATTTCTCGAAGATGCGGCGGCCGTCGTCCTCGCGGCCCGGCTTGAGCACCGCCAGCATGCGCTCCTGGCTTTCGGACAGCATCATCTCATAGGCGGTCATGCCCTCTTCGCGCTGGGGCACGTGGTCCAGGTCCAGCTCGATGCCGACGCCGCCCTTGCCCGCCATTTCCACGGAGGAGGAGGTCAGGCCCGCCGCGCCCATGTCCTGGATGGCGGCCACGGCGCCCGAAGCCATCAGCTCCAGCGTCGCCTCGATCAGCAGCTTCTCGGCGAAGGGATCGCCCACCTGCACCGTGGGGCGCTTGGCGTCGGACTCGTCGTCGAACTCGGCCGAGGACATGGTGGCGCCGTGGATGCCGTCGCGTCCGGTCTTGGAGCCGAAATAGACCACCGAATGGCCCGGCGCCGGGGCGGCCGAATAGAAGATGGAATCCGCCTTGGCCACGCCCACGCACATGGCGTTGACCAGGATGTTGCCGTTGTAGCCCCGGTGGAAATTGGTCTCGCCCCCCACGGTGGGCACGCCCACGCAGTTGCCGTAGCCGCCGATGCCGGCCACCACGCCCGTGACGAGGCGACGGGTCTTCTCATGCTCGGGATCGCCGAAGCGCAGGGCGTTCAGCAGGGCCACGGGCCGCGCGCCCATGGTGAAGACGTCGCGCATGATGCCGCCGACGCCGGTGGCCGCGCCCTGATAGGGCTCGATGAAGGACGGGTGGTTGTGGCTCTCCATCTTGAAGATGCAGGCGTCGCCGTCGTCGATGTCGATGACCCCGGCGTTCTCGCCCGGCCCGCAGATGACCCTGGGTCCCTTGGTGGGGAATTTGCCCAGATGGATCTTCGACGACTTGTACGAGCAGTGCTCGGACCACATGACCGAGAAGACGCCCAGCTCTACCAGCCTGGGCTCCCGGCCCAGGCGGTCGAGGAGGACCTGATATTCGTTTTCGGCCAGGCCGTACTCGGCGGCCAGTTCGGCCATGGTGGGGGTGTGCGCGCTCATGGCGCGCTTCTAGCGTCCCCGGGGAGTCGTGTCAGCCTCTCGCGTGCGTCAGCGCGCGATGTCGCGCTTCAGGCGGAACACCAGGATCAGGGCGACGATCAGCACCAGCAGCGACGCGCCCAGGGCCGAAAAGCCCAGCAGCGGGTTGCGCTCCTGCTCGGCCACGAACACGGCCATCAGACCCCAGGCGATGGGCAGGGGATAGGCCATCAGGCGCAGGCGCCAGGTCACCAGCAGGGCGGCGGCCACCACGAGGGTCACGGCCAGCAGGGCCCAGCCCGTGGGCGGGAGGCCCGGCGGCAGGGCGTCGTTCGCCGTCAGGACGGTGAGAATGTTGGCGGCGGTGGCGATGGTCAGCCAGCCGGCCAGCAGACCGAGCGGCCAGGCGATCAGCCAGCGGTCGGAGTCCCTTGTCGGCGCGGCGCGGATCAGCTGGGTGCTCATCAGCATCGGCACGACCAGAACGAGCCCCGAGCCGGCGATCAGCACGACGGTGGCCGCGTCCTGGTCCGCCGCCGAGGCGACGACCCACAGGCCGATGCCGACCATGGCGGCCGCCGAGGGCCAGCCCATGCGGCTGAGCAGATCGCTCTCGCCGGTGCGGGGCAGCACCTGCCAGACCCCGTAGGCGATCAGCCAGACGTAGATCAGGCCCCAGATGGAGAAGGCGTAGCCCGCGACACGCAGGGTCTGGTCGCCGTCGGCCGAGAACTCGGCCGGGCTCTGGCCCCAGCCCAGCAGCATCTGGCCATAGCCGACAATCGGCGCGAACAGGGCGGCGGCCAGCACCACGAAGCGGCGCGTCTGCTGGGCGGAGGTGGGGCGGATGATGGAGGACATGGCGCGCTCCGGCGTGAACGAGGAAAGCTTTGCTGAACTACGCGCTCGGACAGGGAAAGGTTGCCGTCCGCGCGCCGGAACATTCGTCGGGGCCCGGGGTTGCCGTGGCGAAGGGGCGGATCGTTCGTCCCGATGGAGAGCATCATGACCGACAGCCAAGCCACCCCCGAGGACCCGCACTTCGAAACCGACGAGGTCCAGGCCGACCGCGCGCGCCAGCAGGGCCTGGGCGTTGGTGAACGCGAGCTCGAGGCCCAACGGGACCCGGGCGGCGTGCAGCCCGTCGACGAGGACGAGCGGCTCGCCGACGAGAATGACGCCGTCGAGCGCATCGACAATTCCATTGGGGTGCAGGGCAAGGCGACGCCGCCGTCCGGCGCCGACGACTGAGGCCTACTCCGCGGCGAACAGCGCCTCGGCCGCCAGCACCATGGCCGTCACCCCTGCGGTGACGGAGGGCTCCGGCTCGATGCGGAAGAAGGGCGAGTGGTGGGACGACGCCGTCTCCAGCTCGTCCTGGGCCGTGCCGCCCACCGCGAAATAGACCCCGCGCACGCCCGTGTCCGGGGCGATGAAGTAGGAGAAGTCCTCCGCTCCCATGCCCTCGCGGGGCCACTCGGTCAGGACATCGTCGCCCATGCCGGCGGCGATGGCGGAGCGCACGATGGCGGCGGTGGGGGTGTCGTTGATGGTGGGCGGCGTGGTCTGGGTCTGCGACCGCGTCACTACCGGCAGCAGATCGTCGGGCACCCCCAGCGCCACCGCCGTGCCCCGCGCCACCCGGTCGATGCCGTCCAGAAGCTGCTCGCGCACCTCGAAATCGTCCGAGCGCACGGTCAGCTGCAGGTCCACCCGGTCGGGGATGATGTTGTGCTTGATGCCCCCATGGATCGACCCGACTGTGATGACGCCGGGGCTCAGGGGCGCGATCTCGCGGCTGACGATGGATTGCAGCGACACCACGATCTGGCTGGCCACCAGCACGGGGTCGACGCCCATGTGCGGCGAAGCCCCGTGCGCGCCGACGCCCCGCACCGTGATGTCCACGCTGTCGGAGCTGGAATAGGCGATGGCCTCGGGCACCATGATGCGCCCGGCCTCCAGCCCCGAGGCCACGTGGAAGGCCACGGCGTAGTCCGGCTTGGGGAATCGCTCGTACAGCCCGTCCTGCACCATGCTGCGGGCGCCGGAGATGATCTCCTCGGCCGGCTGGGCGATCAGGATCAGGGTGCCGGACCAGTTGCCGCGCCGCGCCTGCATCTGGCGGGCCGTGCCCACCAGGGCGGTGATGTGCACATCGTGGCCGCAGGCGTGCATAACCGGCTTTTCGGTTCCATCGTGATCCACCTGCCGCGCGGTGGAGGCGTTGGCCAGGCCGGAATCCTCGGCGATGGGCAGGCCGTCCATGTCGGCGCGCAGCATGACCGTCGGCCCGTCGCCGTTGCGCAGGATCGCCACCACCCCGTGGCCGCCCACGCCGGTGGTCACCTCATAGCCCAGCGCCTCCAGCTCCTGCGCCATGCGCGCGGCGGTCTGGACCTCCAGCCCCGACAGCTCGGGATTGCGGTGGAAGTGGTCCCACAGGGCCGCCAGATTGGCCTGATAATCCTGCGCCACCGCCCGCTCCAGCGCCGCGTCCCGGGCGAAGGCGGGCGAGGCGAGGGCGGTCGCGCAGGCCGCCAGCATCAGCAGTCGTTTCATGGTTCAGCCCCTGTGTTCAGAGGGACTGTAACCGGCGAGCGCCCGACCGCAAGGCCGGGCTCAGTATCCCTGCAACGGCCGCACATCCAGCTCGCCGGCCTTGATGGCGGCGATGGCCTGGGCCGAGGCGAGGGCGGCGGGGGTGGTGGTGTAATAGGGGATCTTCATCATCAGGGCCGAGCGGCGGATGGAGAAGCTGTCCGACAGGGACTGCTTGCCCTCGGTGGTGTTGAAGACCAGCTGGACCTCGCCGTTCTTCATGGCGTCGACGATGTGGGGACGGCCCTCCAGCACCTTCTTGACCAGCCCGACCTCCAGCCCCTGTTCGGTCAGGTAGGCGTGGGTGCCGCCGGTGGCGAGGATGGAGAAGCCCTGCTCGATCAGCTTCTTGACCGCGCCCAGGATGAACGGCTTGTCGTCATTGCGCACCGAGACGAAGGCGCAGCCTGACGTGGGCAGGATGGTGCCGCCGCCCAGCTGTGACTTGGCGAAGGCGCGGGCGAAGGCGCCCTGCATGTCCGCCTCGTCCTCGCGCTTCCAGTCCAGACCCATGACCTCGCCGGTGGAGCGCATCTCCGGGCCCAGCACCGTGTCGACGCCGGCGAACCGGGCGAAGGGGAACACCGCCTCCTTCACCGCGATGTGGTCGTAGGGTTTGTGCGTCAGCCCGAAGGAGGCCAGCGTCTCGCCCGCCATGACCTTGGCGGCGATGGCGGCCACAGGCTCGCCGATGGTCTTGGCCACGAAGGGCACCGTGCGGCTGGCGCGCGGATTGACCTCCAGCACGAAGATGCGCGGGTTGTCGCTGTGCGGCTCCTCGATGGCGAACTGCACGTTCATCAGGCCGCGCACCTTCAGGGCCTTGGCCATGGCTTCGGTCTGGCGCATCAGCTCGGCCACCACCGCCTCGGACAGGGAGTAGGGGGGCATGGAGCAGGCGCTGTCGCCTGAATGGACGCCGGCTTCCTCGATGTGCTCCAGCACGCCCGCCACGAACACGTCGTCGGCGTCGCAGATGGCGTCCACGTCCACCTCGGTGGCGCGGTTCAGATAGTGGTCGATCAGGACCGGATCGTCGCCCGAGACCTTCATGGCCTCGCCGACGTAGCGGTCCAGCTGCTCGCGGTCGTGCACGATCATCATGCCGCGGCCGCCCAGCACATAGGAGGGGCGCAGCACCACCGGATAGCCGACTTCCTCGGCCTTTTCGGCGGCTTCCTCGGCCGAGCGGGCCAGGCCGTTGGGCGGCTGCTGCAGGCCGATGTCGTGCAGCATTTTCTGGAACCGCTCGCGGTCCTCGGCCAGGTCGATGGAGTCGACGCTGGTGCCCAGGATGGGCACGCCGTCCTCTTCCAGCGCATGGGCCAGCTTCAGGGGCGTCTGGCCGCCGAACTGCACCACCACGCCGATCAGGTCGCCCTTCGAGCGCTCCACATCGATCAGCTCCAGCACGTCCTCGGCCGTCAGGGGCTCGAAATACAGCCGGTCGGAGGTGTCGTAGTCGGTCGACACGGTCTCCGGGTTGCAGTTGACCATGATCGACTCGACGCCGATGTCGGCGAAGGCGAAGGCCGCGTGACAGCAGCAGTAGTCGAACTCGATGCCCTGGCCGATGCGGTTCGGCCCGCCGCCCAGGATGATCGCCTTCTTGCGGTCCGAGGGCGCGGCCTCGCAGTCCGGGACCTGGCCCAGGGCGCCGCTCTCATAGGTCGAGTACATATAGGCGGTGGCGCTGGCGAACTCGGCGGCGCAGGTGTCGATGCGCTTGAACACCGGCCGCACGGACAGACCCCGGCGGGCGTCGCGCACGGCCTTCTCGGTGGTTCCGGTCAGCTTCGCCAGTCGGGCGTCGGAAAAGCCCATGCCCTTCAGGCGGCGGAATTCGACGGCGTCGGTCGGCAGGCCCTTGACCCGCACATGGCCTTCCTCGCGCACGATCTCGGCGATCTGGCGCAGGAACCAGGGTTCATAGGAACAGGCGGCCTGAACCTCCTCGACGCTCAGCCCGTGGCGGAAGGCCTGGGCGATGACGCGGATGCGGTCCGGCGTCGGCAGGCCCAGGGCGCGCACCACCGCGCCCTTGATGGCGGCCTCGTCCTCGGCGCCCGTGACGCCGTCGATCTCGATCTCGTCGAAGCCGTTCAGCCCGGTCTCCAGCCCGCGCAGGGCTTTCTGCATGGACTCCTTGAAGGTCCGGCCGATGGCCATGACCTCGCCCACCGACTTCATGGAGGTGGACAGCATGGGCTCGGCGCCCGGGTACTTCTCGAAGGCGAAGCGCGGGATCTTGGTGACCACATAGTCGATGGACGGCTCGAAGCTGGCCGGGGTCACCTGGGTGATGTCGTTGGTCAGCTCGTCCAGGGTGTAGCCGACGGCCAGACGGGCCGCGACCTTGGCGATGGGGAAGCCCGTGGCCTTGGACGCGAGCGCGGAGCTGCGCGACACGCGCGGGTTCATCTCGATGACGACCATGCGGCCGTCCTTGGGGTTGATGGCCCACTGGACGTTGGATCCGCCGGTCTCCACGCCGATCTCGCGCAGGACGTTGATCGAGCCCGTGCGCATCCGCTGATATTCCTTGTCGGTCAGCGTCAGGGCAGGGGCCACGGTGATGGAATCGCCGGTGTGGACCCCCATCGGGTCGATGTTCTCGATGGAGCAGATGATGATGCAGTTGTCCGCATGGTCGCGGACCACCTCCATCTCGTACTCCTTCCAGCCCAGCACCGATTCCTCGATCAGCACCTCGGTGGTCGGCGACAGGTCCAGCCCGCGCTCCACGATCTCGCGGAATTCCTCAACGTTATAGGCGATACCGCCGCCGGTGCCGGCCAGGGTGAAGCTGGGGCGGACGATGGCGGGCAGGCCCACGAAGGCCAGGGCGTCCTCGGCCTCGTCGATGTGATGCACGGCCTTGGAGCGCGGGCTTTCCAGCCCCAGCTTGTCCATGGCGTCGCGGAATTTCTGGCGGTCTTCGGCCTTGTCGATGACCTCGGCCCGGGCCCCGATCATCTCCACGCCCAGCCGTTTCAGCGCGCCCGAGGCGTCCAGCGCCAGGGCGGTGTTCAGCGCCGTCTGGCCGCCCATGGTGGGCAGCAGGGCGTCGGGCCGCTCCTTCTCGATGATCTTCTCGACCATCTCGGGGGTGATCGGCTCGATATAGGTGGCGTCGGCCACCTCCGGGTCGGTCATGATGGTGGCCGGGTTCGAGTTGACCAGGATCACCCGGTACCCCTCGGCCTTCAGCGCCTTGCACGCCTGCACGCCTGAATAGTCGAACTCGCACGCCTGCCCGATGACGATGGGCCCGGCGCCGATGATCAGGATGGACTTGATGTCTGTGCGTTTGGGCATGGGCGGCTTCTTCTTATTGCGCGCGCGGACGGCCGCGCCGGGGAGCGGCGACCGTTTCGATAGGTTTGAGGCTAAGGCGAGGCCTTTAGAGGGACGCCTCCGCACGCACAAGAGGCTATGCGACTGTCACATTCCGGACACTATCGCCGACTTCGCCGCCCCAATTCAGCCACGAAGGTTGCGGCGCAGCAATCTCCGCCCTTAGGGTGTGACGGAACCGTGACCGGTTTACCCATGCGAAGCCGCGCAGCCTGGAGATTTAGCGTTATGTCATCGACCCTCCGACTCAAGCACACCACCAGTCTGGTGGGCGGAATCCTCGCCATCGCCGCGGCCGTGCCTGCCATGGCCCAGGAGGCCCCTGCGAGCGAGCAGGAGCAGACGGCCACGGAAGTGCAGGAACTCATCATCACGGGGTCGAGAATCCCGCGTAACGAATTCACGAGCAGTTCGCCGGTTCAGGTTCTGACCGCTGAAAGCGCCCAGGCCCGTGGTCTCAGCGATACGGCGCAGTTGCTGCAGCAGTCCACGCTCGCCGCCGGTTCGCCGCAGGTGACGCCCACCATTTCCAGCGCGTTCGTCACGGACGGCGGCCCGGGCGCGGCGACCGTCTCGCTCCGCGGCCTTGGCGCGAATCGCACCCTCGTGCTGCTCAACGGCCGCCGGGCGGGCCCCGCCGGCACCCGCGGCGGCGTGTCGGCGTTCGACCTGAACGTCCTGCCCCAATCGGCGCTGTCGCGCGTCGATATCCTGAAGGACGGCGCCTCATCCATCTATGGCTCGGACGCCGTGGCCGGCGTGGTGAACCTGATCACGCGGACGGACATCGATGGCGGCGAGGTCGCCGCCTATTATACGGCGCCGTTCGAGGGCGGCGGCGAGCAGGTCAACTTCTCCGGGACCTGGGGGCGCACCTTCGATCGCGGCCATTTCAGCATCTCGGGCGACTACTACCGGCAGTATGAACAGCTTGAGGGCGACCGCGATTACACCCAGTGTGCGGCGCAGTACATCCTGAACGCCGACGGCAGCCGGGGCGACCGGATCGATCCGCGCACCGGCCAGCCCGCGTGTCTGGATCTGCTGTGGGGCCACGTGTGGGCCTACGACAGCGGCTTCGGCTCGCTGCCCGGCCGCTTCCAGTTCGATTACGATGGCGATCTCGGCCAGTACATTCCCACCATTCCGGGCAGCCTGGCGGGAGACTTCCCCACGCCGCCTCCCGGTTTCTATCTGGTCGGCTATCCGGAGGATCCGACCAGCACGGCGGTGATGAACGGCAACCACCCGTTCGACGACGCCCAGACGCTGATTCCGGGCGTCGAGCGGTACACCGTGTTCGCGGAGGGGGCCTACCGCCTCGACAGCGGCATGGAGGCCTATGCCGAGGTGCTGCTGAACCGCCGCAAGTCGTCCACCACCGGTTACCGGCAGTTCTGGAACTACGCCTATGCGGGCGGATGGTCCTACAGCGCCCCGAGCCCCGGCTACGAGGACTGGGGCGGTGATTTCCTGATCAGCCCCACGCCCATCACCAACCATGCCGGCGCCAGCCAGGAGGTCGACTATGCCCGCGCGGTCGCCGGCCTCCGCGGCACGATCGCCGGCGATCGCGGCTTCCTGACGGGCTGGAACTGGGACCTGTTCGGTCAGTACAGCCGTTCGGACGGCACCTATGTCAACGACGTCATTCTGGATGACGCCGTCAACAGCCAGAGCTTCCGGACGACGCCGTGCGCAGGCGATATCCTGCCCATCAGCGGCCGTACCTGCATCGACATCAACTGGGCTGATCCCGAGTTCCTGGCCGGCAATCTCACGGAAGAGCAGCGCGCCTTCCTGTTCGACGTGGACACCGGCAACACGGTCTACAAGCAGGCGTATGTCGAAGGGTTCATGGGCGGGGACATCCTCGACCTCCCGGCGGGTCCGCTGGGCGCCGCCATCGGCTTCCATCTGCGCCGTGACGAGATCGACGACGTCCCGGGTGAAATCACCCGCAGCGCCAACGCCTGGGGATCCTCCAGCGCCGGCATCACCAGGGGTGTGGAACGGACCGCCGAGATGTTCGGCGAGCTGGCCATCCCCCTGCTCCGGGACATGCCGTTCGCCCGCTCGCTCGAGCTCAGCCTTTCGGGTCGCCTGACCCACACCAAGACGTCCGGCGGCGCCTCCACCTACAAGGTGGGCGTGAACTGGGAATTCCTGCCTGACATCCGTCTGCGGGCCACGACCGGCACGTCCTTCCGCGCCCCGGCCCTGTTCGAACTGTATCTGGCCGACCAGAGCAGCTTCGCCAGCCAGCGTGCGGTCGATCCCTGCATCAACTGGCAGCAGAACCTCGACGACGGTCTGATCAGCCAGCGTCTGGCGGACAACTGCGCCGATCCGGCCGGTCCCGGCGGCGGCGTTCCGCCCGCCCACAACGGCGCCGGCAGCTCGGCCACCCTGTTCGAAGGCGGCGGCATCGGCGATCTGGAGCCTGAAACCTCCCAGGCCCATGTCATCGGGCTGGTCTGGACCCCGCGCTTCATCAACTTCAGCGTGGCCGTGGATTACTTCGAGATCGAAATCGAGGACGAAGTGACCAGCCTGGGGGCCAACACGGTCACCGCCTGCTACCTCTCGGACACCTTCCCCACGGATCCGCTCTGCGACCAGTTCGTCCGCAACCCGGGCACCAACCGGATCGACACGATCTCGGGCCGGTTCATCAATATCGCCGAGCAGACCAACCGCGGCATCGACCTGACGGCGCGCTACGGGCATGACCTGCCCTGGGGCGACCGCTTCACCGTCGACGCCCAGGCCACCTGGCAGCTGGAGGCCCGTCAGGCCCTCTTCGCTGACAACGTGGTCGACAACCTCGGCGAGATCGGCAACCCGCAGTTCGTGGGCAACCTGAACCTGCAGTACGAGCGCGGTCCCTGGACCGGGGCGTGGGGCGTCCAGATGATCGGCCCGCAGTCCAACTACGGCTCCTACGGCGACGACACCATCACCCTGAGCGGCGTGGAATACGGCCTGGTCCTGGATGCGGACTTCACCGCGTTCCACAGCGTGTCCCTGCGCTACGATGCGGACACCTGGTCGATCCTGGGCGGCATCGCCAACGTGTTCGACGAACTGCCGCCGCAGGTGACCACCCTGAACCTGGGCGAGTTCAGCACCGTCGGCACCTCGGTGCTGGCCTCGCAGTACACCGAGGGCTACTACGGCCGCCGCGCCTTCATCCGCGTCAGCAAGAGCTTCTAAGGCGCGAGACGGACAGGCATAATCGGGGGCGGCGGATCACCGATCCGCCGCCCCCTTTTTCTTGAGTACGACGAAGGACTGTGAATGGCTGTCATCCTCGGCATGAAAGACACCCTGGACAAGGATGTGGCGCGCTTCGAGCAGCAGCCCTTGAAGGAGCCCCTGTTTCTCAACAGCATCCCCAAGGGCGGCACCCATCTGATCCGCAACATCCTGAGGATGTTCGTGCCGGTGGAGCAGCACTATCACCACGAGTTCGTGCAGATCCCGAACCTGGCCATTCATCGCCAGGCCTTCGATGTGTCGAAGCCGATGCTCAGTTGCGGCCATCTGCTGTTCAGCGACTCGTCCGTGCACGCGCTTCGCGGCGTCCGGCACATCGTTCTGGCCAGGGATCCCCACACCTGGGTGCTGGCCCGGGCCCGCTTCTTCCTGTCCGAGGAATTCCAGCAGGCGAACCTCGCCCACCTGAAGACCGGCGTGATCGGGCCGGACGAGCTGCTGAACATGATGATCTTCGGGATTCACGACAAAACCCCGATGCTCGTCGACATGTACACCCACAACGTGGTCGCCTGGATGGGCAATGCGGTGCTGGTTCGCTACGAGGACATCCTCAACGCCGTTGAAGATCTCGACAGCAAGGCGGCCGAAGCGTTCTTCTTCCGCCTGTTGTCGGACTGCGGCATCGAGACCGTGCCGGACGACTGGCGCGAACGGGTCCGTGTCGGCGCGGACCGCAAACAGAGCCGGACCGCCCGCGAAAACCTCAAGCTGCCCTCCACGGTGGAGCTGCCCGCCGAGATTTCCGACATTCAGAAGAAGCTGGTGGAATTTCACGCGCCCGGCCTGCGGGCGCTGCTGGGCTACGCCTAGGCGCGCTCAGTTCGTCACGACCGCGCATTCCCAGCCGTCGTAGTCCAGCTGGAAGGCTGCGGCCCACGCCTGCATCATGGCCGAGACCGAGGCGAAGGAGGCCTCGTCCACCGGGATCGTGGTTTCGAGAATGGTGGTTTCGTCGTGACCGCGGGTCAGGAAGCCCGCCCGCCGGGCCACCTCATTCAGGTCGTCATGGGCCCCGCCGCCGTGAAAATAGAACAGGGTGTGCCGCGGCGTCCGCCCGCTGTCGCCGTGCTCGGCAAGGGCGGCGCGCACCATGGCGTCGCGTTCCTCATGGCTGGGGGCGTCGGACATGGCGGCTCCTGTGCACAAACGGCCGCGCCGAAGCGAGGCGATGATCGGTCACGGGGTTCGTTTAGAGAGCCTCCCCGGACCTCACAAGCGCCTTATGGTCCTGTGCGCGAGGTCACCCACGGCGGCACCTCGGCGATCGCCTCCAGCGCAGCGAAGCGCGGCTCGTTTTCCGGCGCGTCGGCCAGTTCGTGGGCCCAGGTGACGGCGTAGGGAATGTGGGCGGCCCAGGCGCCGGCCTGCAGGGCGGGAAGGACGTCGGACTTCATGGAATTGCCCACCATGGCGGCCTGCCCGGCGCCCGTGCCGTGGCGGCGGAAGGCGCGGTCGTAGGTCTCGGCGGTCTTCTCGGACACGATCTCCACCCCCGAGAACAGGTCGCCCAGCCCCGAGGCGGCCAGCTTGCGCTCCTGGTCCATCAGGTCGCCCTTGGTGATCAGCACCAGCCGGTATTGTTCCGACAGGCGGTTCAGGGTCTCGGCCACGCCGGGCAGGGTCTCCACCGGATGGGACAGCATCTCGCGTCCGGCGGCCAGGATCTCGCTGATCACCCGCGGCGGGGGCGCGCCGTCGGTCAGCTCCATGGCCGTCTCGATCATGGACAGGGTGAAGCCCTTCACCCCGTAGCCGTAAAGGCGAAGGTTGCGCTGTTCGGTCGCCGCCAGACGATCTTCGATCCGGTCGCGGTCGTGGTGCTCCGACAACAGGTCGGCGAACCGGTCGTGGGTCAGCCGGAAGATGGTCTCGTTGTGCCAGAGGGTGTCGTCGGCATCGAGGCCGATGGTGGTGATGGGCATGATCGCTCCCTATCATGGGGACGGAAGCGGCGGAAAGCGGTCGGGAGAGCGTATCATGCGGGCTGTGGTGATCGGAGCGTCGGGCGGCGTCGGCGCGGCCATGGCCGCGCGGCTGGCGGCGGACGAGCGGTACGAAGCGGTGTTCGGCGTGTCCCGGTCGGGGCTGGCGCCGGACGGCGTCGCCGGCCTGAAGGCGGACGTGACCGATCTGGCATCGCTCGAAGCGGCGGCAGCGGCGGTCGGGGATCCAGTGGACCTGTGCGTGGTGGCCAGCGGCGTGCTCCATGACGGCTTCCAGCCGGAGCGCAGCTGGCGCGCCCTGGACGCCGATCACCTGCAAAGGGACTTCGCGGTCAACGCCATGGGGCCGGCCCTGGCGGCGCGGGCCTTCCTGCCGCTGGCGCCGCGCGAGGGCAGGGCGGTGTTCGCGGCCCTGTCGGCGCGGGTGGGCAGCATCGGCGACAACCGGCTGGGCGGCTGGCACAGCTACCGGGCGTCCAAGGCGGCCCTGAACATGATCCTCAGGACCCTGTCGGTGGAGCTGGCGCGCACCCATCCGGGCCTGATCTGCGTCGGACTGCATCCGGGCACTGTGGACACGGCGCTGAGCGAACCGTTCCAGAAGGGCGTGGCGCCGGACAAGCTGTTCACGCCGGACCACTCCGCTGCCTGCCTGCTGGCGGTGATGGACGGTCTGAAACAGGGCGATTCCGGCTTCGTCTTCGACTGGAAAGGCGACCGGATTCCGGAATAACCGCGTTTGATAACCGCGATTCTTCACCGCGTTTCTTAGTGTTACGTTCCGTTTTCCATGTCAGTCTCATCGGCTTCTACCCGCATCAGGCGGGAGGGAGAGACAGGGATGGCTTACCCGACGGGGCACTCGCGCCCGGCGGGATTGAGCGACACGCCAGTCAGAGCGGATGGGAACCGCCCGGTCGAAGCGCGCAGCTTCAGTCCCGTTGGGACCAAAAGTTTGACATTTCCACTGGTCACCGAGGCTCGCAGAGAGCTCACGGTGACCCTGGCCACAAAACCGGTCTTCGATCTCGTTCGACGAAGTCATGTGGGCGGACGCCTGTCGCGCACCGTGCGTCGCGCGGGGGGTGAAAGCGCCCTGGCGGGCCTGCACCGGGTGCGGCTCGAGGTGGCTGATCTGAAACGCATCGATGTTGAGACCCTGCGCCACGGCGTGGGTCTGCTGGACCTGCCGGGCGGCGCCACGGGCGTGGCCCCGGCCTTCTGGCGTACGGTGGCCTCGTCGGCGGGGCGGTTCTCGCTGCTCTACACGGGGCTTGAGGCCGATGTGCACGCGGGCCTTCTGCTGGTGGAGATCATGGGCGTGGACATGCGGGCGACCGCCGAGGACGTGCGCGCCGCCATCGACCATCTCGGGGCCCAGCGGCGCGGGGTGATCGTTCACGCCCCGCCCGAGCCGGGCCTTATCGCCCGTCTGGCCCCGGTGCGGCCGCGCTGCGTCTCTCTGGATTTCGCCGGGGTGGAGACAGCAAGCGCCGTCGACTGGCGCGCGGCCGCCGAGCTGATCGCCGAGGCGAGGAGCGTGGCCCGCGACGTGCTGCTGGTCAATCTGCCGCCCGCCCGGGGCGAGGCCGCCGCTGCGGCGGGCGCCACCCACGCGGTGTTCTGCGACATGGGCCGGCTGACCGCCTGAAGCGACCGCCGCGCTTGACCTGCGAGGCGCGACTCCATAGGAACGCGGCCGTTTGCCATCGGGGTCGGTTCGGCCCATGAAGGCCGCGTCCCCAAGCCCCAGGAGCCCGCCATGACCACCCTGCTGCCCGGCGCCACCGGCGTGCTCGCCCTGGCCAACGGAACCGTGCTTCAGGGCACAGGCGTGGGCGCGACGGGCTCGGCCCTGGGCGAGGTGGTCTTCAACACCGCCATGACCGGCTATCAGGAGATCCTGACCGACCCCAGCTACATGAAACAGGTGCTGGTCTTCACGTTCCCCCACGTGGGCAATGTGGGGACCAACAGCGAAGACGTGGAGCAGATCGGCGACGGCGGAGCAGGGACTGCGGCCGTGGGCGCCGTGTTCCGCGACCTGCCCACCGATCCCGCCAACTGGCGCAGCGGCGACGGCTTCGACGCCTGGATGAAGAAGCGCGGCGTTGTCGGTCTGGCGGGCGTGGACACCCGCGCCCTGACCCGGGCCATCCGCGAGAACGGCTCGCCCCACGGCGTCATCGCCCATGACCCGGACGGCCGGTTCGATCTGGACGCCCTGGTGGCCCGGGCCCGCGAGTGGTCCGGCCTTGTCGGTCTTGATCTGGCGAAGGACGCGTCCTGCCTGCAGGCCTTCGACTGGAGCGAGGGGACCTGGGACTGGCCCGAGGGCTACGTCGCCGGCGAGGGCCGCCGCAACGAGGTGGTGGTCGTGGACTACGGCGTGAAGCGCAACATCCTGCGCGCCCTGGCCGCCACCGGCGCGAAGATCACGGTGGTGCCCGCCACCACCACGGCCGAGGAGATCCTGGCCCGCAATCCCGACGGCGTCATGCTGTCCAACGGCCCCGGCGATCCGGCCGCCACCGGCGAGTACGCGGTGCCTGAAATCCGCAAGCTGGTGGACTCGGGCAAGCCCGTCATGGGCATCTGTCTCGGCCACCAGATGCTGGCCCTCGCCCTGGGCGCGAAGACCGTGAAGATGGATCAGGGCCACCACGGCGCCAACCATCCGGTCAAGGACGTCACCACCGGCAAGGTGGAGATCGTCTCCATGAACCACGGCTTCACCGTCGACCGCGACACCCTGCCCGAGGCGGTCACCGAGACCCACGTCAGCCTGTTCGACGGCACCAACTGCGGCATCGCCCTGACGGGCCGCCCGGTCTTCGGCGTGCAGCACCACCCGGAAGCCTCGCCCGGCCCGGCCGACAGCCTCTATCTGTTCGAGCGTTTCGCCGAGCACATGGACGCGGCGCGGGGCTAGGGCTCGTCCGTCACGGGCTCGGCCAGGATTTCCCAGCCCGAGCCGTCCAGCCCCAGGCGGCGCCCGGCCTCATAGCTGCGCAGCATGGACTCCTGGCTGAAATCCAGGGGCGCTTCCGGCGCCTCGTCAGGCATGGAAATCACCGCCAGCCCCATGCCGAGGGTGCGCGCGAGCTGGGCGGTGCGGGCCACGTCCGAGCGCGTGATGGCCTTGCGCATGATGTCGAAGCTGCGCACCGCCACCGACAGGCCGCTGAGGGTGGCGGTCTCGAAGATGGGCTCCGGGTGGCCGTTGATGACGATCCAGATGCGGCCGGGCAGTCCCCGGGTCAGGTCCTGCGCCGCATCAGGCGGGCGCAGCAGAAAGGGCTCGGGCGCCACCAGCACATTGGCCACCGTGCCGCCGTCCACATGCAGCTCGACCGCCTGATTCCCGTCGTTGCTCAGGGGGAGGGCGACGGGGGGAAAGGCCACGGGAATGCTGGCCGAGGCGATCAGGATGTCCAGGAACAGGATACGCGAGGCCTTGTCCCCCCGCTGGGCGAGGGCGCCCATGTCCCAGACGATCTGGGTCTGGGTGTCCAGGCTGGTGGTGGCCACATACAGGCGGCGACCCTGACGGTGCTGCTCGGCCACGGCGCGCAGAAGGTCTTCGTCAACATGGCTGACCACCAGCTGGGCCAGGGGCTCGGGCCGGAACACGCTGGGCCGGAACAGGGCGCCCAGACCCCGCGAGCGCAGCAGGCCTTCGGATTCGCCGTCGGTGAAGGCGCGGGCCAGCCCGGCGTCTCCCGCCTCGCCGATGAAGGCGAACGGCGCGATCAGGGCGCCGGTGCTGACGCCGGTCACGATCTCGAATTCCGGACGGTCGCCCCGCGCGCTCCAGCCGTTCAGCACGCCTGCCCCGAAGGCGCCGTTGGCGCCGCCGCCCGACAGGGCCAGCAGGTCCACGGTCCCGTCCCCGGCCGATCCGGCCGCCACCGCCAGTTCGCGGACAAAGCGCAGCTGGGCGTCCTCGAGATTGAAATCGTAGCGGACCGTCGGGCTGGCGGCGCTCAGCTGGGCGGCGGTGAACTCGACACGCGGATAGGTCTGGCAGGCGGCGAGCAGCATCAGCAGGATGCAGCCCGCAAGAATGCGCCCCGGACGCCCCATGATCCCGTCTCCTTGCCCTGGCCCATGGTGCAGCGGCGGGCCGGGATCGACAAGCCGCTTTGTCCCGTCCGCCGTAGCGCCCCGCGGAATGGCCGGGCTAGGGCAGGGCGGCCAGCTGACAGTCCAGCCGCAGTTCCGCAGCCTTGCGAAGCGCCAGCGGCGCCGCGCCCAGCCAGTAGGCGGCGTCGTCCGGACGGCCGGCGCGCCTTCGCTCAAGGCCGCGACGGCGACGCAGGGCGGCGTTCTGCATCAACCGGGCGTGCAGCGCGCGGGGATGATCATTGGCGACGGCTGGAGAGCAGGGGACCGCGACGGCGTCAGGCCCCTTCGGCTCCACCGCCGGACGGGCGATGGCGATGAACATGGTCAGCTTCCGGATGAACCGTTTCGCCTTCGGGCGTCTGTGGTCCTGATCGTCCGCTTTCTGGGGACGGGTTGATCACTTAACCACAGGCGCCTGTGGACAGTTCCGCCCAAGGAGAGAAAATAGCTTAAAAGACAGTGGGTTATGCCTCGGTTTCGCCTTTATGGTTAATCAAATCCTAAGGTCACGGTCCGGCCAGGACTCGGTTATAAGACCCCGTGCGCTTCGACGACCGTTTCATTGATGAGCTGAAAAGCCGCCTGCGTCCCTCGGACGTCATCGGGCGCACGGTGAAGCTCAAGCGTCAGGGACGGGAGTTCGCCGGCCTGTCTCCCTTCACCAAGGAGAAGTCGCCGTCCTTCTTCGTCAACGACGAGAAGGGCTTCTTCCACGACTTCAGCTCCGGCAAGCACGGCGACATCATCAGCTTCCTGCAGGAGACCGAGCGGCTCAGCTTCGTGGAGGCGGTGGAGCGGCTGGCGGCCGAGGCGGGCATGGCCCTGCCGGCGCCCGACCCGCAGGCCGCCGAGCGTGAGCAGAAGCGCCAGGGCCTGGCCGACTGGATGGACCTGGCCCAGAAATGGTTCGCCGCCAATCTGCGCCGGTCCGCCGGCAAGGCCGCCCGGGAGATGCTGGACCGCCGCGGCCTGCCCGAGGACCAGTGGGACCGCTTCGGCATCGGCTATGCGCCCAATGACCGCGAGGGCCTGAAGAACGCCCTGGTCCAGCGCGGCGCCAAGCCGTCCGAGCTGGTGGACGCCGGGCTGCTGATCGCGCCCGAGGGGGGCGGCTCGCCCTATGACCGCTTCCGCGACCGGCTGATGTTCCCCATCCACGACGCGCGCGGGCGCATCGTCAGCTTCGGCGGCCGGGCCATGAACCCGGACGACCGGGCCAAATATCTGAACGGGCCGGAGACCACGCTCTTCCACAAGGGCGCGACGCTCTACGGCCTGCCCGAAGCCCGGCGCATTCTGGGCGCGGGCTCGAAGTCCAACGCCGCCCCAAATTCGAGCATCGTGGTGGTGGAAGGCTATATGGACGTGATCGCCTGCCAGCGGGCGGGCATCCCCGCCGTGGCCCCCATGGGCACCGCCCTGACCGAGGAACAGATGGCCCTGCTGTGGCGGGTCAGTTCAGAGCCCGTGCTGTGCTTCGACGGCGACCCCGCAGGCCAGCGCGCCGCCGGCCGGGCTGTTGAGCGGGCGCTGCCCCAGCTGAAATCCGGCCGTTCGTTCCGCTTCGCCCTCCTGACCGGCGGCCAGGACCCCGACGACATTCTGCGCGAGAAGGGGGCCCCGGCGCTCAGGAACGCCCTGTCCGAGACCCGCCCCTTCGCCGAGATGCTGTTCGAGCGTGAGCGGGACGTCGAGCCGCTGGACACCCCCGAACGCAAGGCGGGCCTGAAGGGCCGTCTGCGTCAGGCCGCCCAGGCCATCCAGGACGCGGATCTGGCCGAACAGTACCGGCGTGAGCTGTTCGAACGCTTCGACGCCCTGTTTCCCGGCCGCCCGGCGTTTCAGCCGCGCCAGCCCGGCGCCCGCTGGACGCCCGGCAAACCCGCCATCATCGGGGCCACCGATGAGGGCCGGGCGGCGGTCACGGCCCTGTCGCGCTCCCTCGAGCCCATCGCCGCCGCCCTGGCCCACGCCGCCATCGACGACCCCGAACGGCTGGATGATCACCTTGAGGCGGTGGGCCGCCACGGCTTCGGCGATCCGGCCTTGACGGCCCTCGCGGACGAGGTGGTGCGGTTAAGGATGTCGGGTCTTGCCCTTGACAGCGCGGCCCTGCGCCGCCATCTGGCGCAATCGGGTCTGGATACGCTCATGCGCGAGGTCGAGAAGGCGGCGGCAAAGTCCGGTGCGCCATTCCTGGCAGCGAACGCGCCCCTCGCCGAAGCGCGGGCCCGATGGTCGCAGGCGTTTGACGCTCTGACCCGCATGGCGGCGTTGGAGGGCGCGCTTAGCTCAGCGAAGTCGGAGGCGCATCGCGGCTTCGACGCCTCGGCTTTCAGTCGTCTGAAAGCCGAGCGCGATGCATTGCGACGAGCCATCAAGACTGGAACCTTATGGGACGAGGCGGCGGGTTCGTAACAAACCCCGCCTTCGAACGTTGTTAAAGCCGGCGACCTATCGCGGCTGGAGAGACTGAATGAGCGCGCAGACCGAGACACAAGAGGCGGAAACGACCAATGACGGGCCGCTGCTCGATCTGACTGACGCCGGCGTCAAGAAATTCATCCGCCAGGCCAAGGCCCGTGGCTTCGTCACGATGGAGGAGCTGAACAAGGTCCTGCCGTCGGAGGAGTTCACGCCCGACCAGATCGAAGACACCCTGGCCATGCTGTCCGAGATGGGCGTCAATGTGGTCGAGGCCGAGGAAGACGGCGAGGGCCAGTCCACCGAGGTGGCCGAGCGCGCCGAGACCGCCGTGGCCGAGACGGGCGCCAAACCCGCCTACGACCGCACCGACGACCCGGTGCGGATGTATCTGCGCGAGATGGGTTCGGTGGAGCTGCTGAGCCGCGAGGGCGAAATCGCCATCGCCAAGCGCATCGAGGCCGGCCGCGACGCCATGATCTCGGGTCTGTGCGAAAGCGCCCTGACGTTCGAGGCCATCATGGTGTGGCGCGACGAGCTGGCCAACGGCCGCATCCTGCTGCGCGAGGTCATCGACCTGGACCAGACCTACGGCGGTCAGAATCCGCCCCAGGCCGAGGGCGAGGACGAAGACAGCGAGGAAGAGAGCGAGAAAGCCGAGCCGGAGGCCAAGGAAGAAAAGCCCGAAGGCGACGATGACGAGGACGACGACGACTTCGACGACGGCGGCGGCCTGTCCATCTCGGCCATGGAAGCCGAGCTGCGCGACGGGGTCATGGAGATTCTCGACGCGGTGGCGTCGGACTTCGACGCCTTCCGCAAGCTGCAGGACAAGCTGGTCGAGGCGCGCCTGAAGGGCGAGGCCCTGTCGACGAAGGACCAGAAGAACTACGAGGGCCTGACCAACGCCATCTCGGACCGGCTGAAGACGCTGAAGCTCAACAACAACCGCATCGAGGCGCTGGTCGAGCAGCTGTACGCCATCAACAAGCGCCTGATCGGCCTGGAAGGCCGCCTGCTGCGTCTGGCCGACAGCTACGGCATCTCGCGTCCCGAGTTCCTGAAAGCGTATTTCGGCGCTGAACTGGATCCGACCTGGAGCGAGCGGGTCAAGGAAATGGGCGTGCGCTGGACCAAGTTCAGCGACAATGAGTCCGAACAGATCGCCCAGATCCGCTCGGACGTGGCCGCCGTGGCCACCGAGGCCGGCCTGCCCATCGACGACTATCGCCGCATCGTCCAGACCGTCCAGAAGGGCGAGCGCGAGGCCCGTCAGGCCAAGAAGGAAATGGTCGAGGCCAACCTGCGCCTGGTCATCTCCATCGCCAAGAAATACACCAACCGCGGCCTGCAGTTCCTTGATCTTATTCAGGAAGGCAACATCGGCCTGATGAAGGCGGTCGACAAGTTCGAGTACCGCCGCGGCTACAAATTCTCGACCTACGCCACCTGGTGGATCCGTCAGGCCATCACCCGGTCCATCGCCGATCAGGCCCGCACCATCCGCATCCCGGTGCACATGATCGAGACGATTAACAAGATCGTCCGCACCCAGCGTCAGATGCTGCACGAGATCGGCCGCGAGGCGACGCCGGAAGAACTGGCCGAACGCCTGGCCATGCCGCTGGAGAAGGTCCGCAAGGTCCTCAAGATCGCCAAGGAGCCCATCAGCCTCGAGACGCCCATCGGCGACGAGGAAGACTCGCACCTGGGCGACTTCATCGAGGACAAGAACGCGATCCTGCCCATCGATGCGGCGATCCAGAGCAACCTGCGCGAAACCACCACCCGCGTGCTGGCGTCCCTGACGCCGCGCGAGGAGCGGGTCCTGCGCATGCGCTTCGGCATCGGCATGAACACCGACCACACCCTTGAGGAAGTGGGCCAGCAGTTCAGCGTCACCCGCGAACGCATCCGACAGATCGAGGCCAAGGCCCTGCGCAAGCTCAAGCACCCCTCGCGGTCGCGCAAGCTGCGCTCGTTCCTGGACAGCTGAGGTCAGGACCGGTTCCCGGCCGGTCCGTCACGCCCTTCCAATCCCGGCTCTCGCATGCACTAGCTGCCCGTGCAGCTGAGGGAGCCCGCATCATGAAGCTCATCGCCGTCATCGGCGCCGCACTGGTGTTTTCGCAAATTGGGGCGGGGTCCGCCGGGGCGCAGGACAGCCCGCGTCTGGCGGAGGTCGACACACGTGTAGAGGCGCTGATGGAGACCGGGCATTTTCCGGGCGCGGCGGTGGCGGTGTTGCGCGACGGCGAGCCGGTGCATGTGGGAGCCTACGGGTACGCCAGCCTGGAGCACGGCGTGCCGGTGCGGACGGATACGGTGTTCGAGCTCGCCTCGCTGACCAAGGCGATGACGGCCCTGGCCGTCCTCGAGCTGGCGCAGGCGGGCGCGCTCGATCTCGATGATCCGGTGGTGGATTATCTGCCGCGCGCCTCACCGGAGTGGCAGGGCGTCACGATCGACCACCTGCTGTCCCATACCGGCGGGCTGGAACACCGTTTCGAGCGCACCGTCGATGACGTGCTGCTCACCGACTACAGCACGGAAGACATGCTCGACAGCGCCATCGCCACGACCGTGCGTTCGGCGCCTGGCGAGGACTGGCATTATTCCGACCAGGGCTATTTCCTGCTCGGCCTGGTGATCGAGAAGGTCACAGGCCAGAGCTATGGCGACTATATGCAGCAGCGCTATTTTCAGCCGCTCGGCATGGACCGCACCCGCCTGCTCGACCAGTCGGCCGTCGTCCCCGACAGGGCCGAAGGCTACGCTTGGGAGGGCGGCGAGATCTTGCGCAACCGTCGGGTCTGGCAGTTCGGTCTGACCTCGCACTTCGGCGTGACATCGTCGCTCGAGGATCTGATGACGTGGGAGGCGGAACTGGCGGACTCTTCCGTTATCGACGCCGCCGCGCTGGCCGCCACGGCTGACATCCGCCGGCGTTTCGACGCCGGCGAGGCGTGCGAAAGCTGGGGCTACGCCCGCGGCTGGACGGCGTACCGCGTCGCCGGCCGGACCGTCGTCAGTCACGGCGGATACGCTGGCGCCGCTTATGTGCGAGATCTGGGAAGCGGCGTTTCGGCCATCGTGCTCACCAACCGGCAGGATGGTCCAGGCGTCCTCTCGCCGATGGCGATCGCCTGGGCCGCCGTCAATGCCGTGGAACCCGCGCTCCCGGCCGAGGGGCTGGAATGCTGGCGCTGAGAGACGCGGACGCCGCTACTGAGGCGAAGCGAGCCGCGCCTCGCGAGGCACGATCTCAGCCCACCTCGATGCGGTAGCTCTCGATCACCGTGTTGGCCAGCAGGCTCTCGCACATGCGCTTCACCTCGGCTTCGGGATCGGCGACGTCGTCGGCCAGGTCGAACTCGATCATCTTGCCGACGCGGGCGTTGGCCACGCCGGGCCAGCCCAGGCTGTGCAGGGCGCCTTCGACGGCCTTGCCCTGAACGTCCAGAACGCCGGGCTTGAGATAGACGTGAACCTTAACCTTGCGGGCCATCAGTGCAGGCCTCCCTGAATCACGGTGGGCATGTCCTTCATGATGCCGAGACGGCGGGCGACCTCGGCGTAGCTTTCGATCACATCGCCCAGATCCCGGCGGAAGCGATCCTTGTCCAGCTTCTCGCCGCTGGTGGTGTCCCACAGGCGGCAGGAGTCCGGGCTGATCTCGTCGGCCAGGATGACCCGGGCGAAGTCGTTCTCCCACACCCGGCCGAACTCGATCTTGAAGTCCACCAGGGTGATGCCGACCGCGGCGAACATGCCCGACAGATAGTCGTTGATGCGCACGGTCATGGTCAGGATGTCGTCGATCTCCTGGGTGGTGGCCCAGTTGAAGGCGGTGATGTGCTCTTCGGTCACCATCGGATCGCCGAGCTCATCCTTCTTGTAATAGAATTCGATGATCGAACGGGGCAGGGCGGTGCCTTCCTCCTGGCCCAGACGCTGGGCCAGCGAGCCGGCGACCACGTTGCGGCACACGACTTCCAGAGGAATGATCTCCACCTCGCGGATCAGCTGCTCGCGCAGGTTCAGCCGCTTGATGAAGTGATTGGCGATGCCCATGCCGCCCAGGCGGGTCATGATGAACTCGCTGATCTTGTTGTTCAGCACGCCCTTGCCCTCGAGGATGGCCTTCTTCTGGGCGTTGAAGGCGGTTGCGTCATCCTTGAAGTACTGGATCAGGGTGCCGGGCTCGGGTCCTTCGTAAAGGATCTTGGCCTTGCCTTCGTAAATCTTCTTGCGGTTCTTCATCACGGTTCCCGTTGGGGGAGGCGGCGGCGCTGGGCCGAAAAAACGAAAACCGCGCCGCCCGGGACCGAAGAGACGGGCCAGAGGGCTGCGCGGGCGGAATCAGGCTGGCGCCACTATAGCGCCCGGCGGTAGACTGCGCGGCGCCTATATCGCATGGGCGTAGAACGCACAAACGCCGCACCCCCGCTGCGTTGGAGTCGCAAGTGCCCGACATGGGCCCAGTTCCTGTTGCGTTCGCGCCGGGGCGGGCTATAGACGGCGCCGCGACCCGCCGGGGGGCGCGTCAGGAGTTGATGCAGCGTATGACCACCTTTGACGAACGCGAAAAGGGTTTCGAGAGCAAGTTCGCCCGGGACCAGGAACAGGAATTCAAGGCCATCGCCCGCCGCAACAAGCTGCTGGGGCTCTGGGCGGCCGAGAAGATGGGCCTGACCGCCGAAAGCGCCGAAACCTACGCCGCCGCCGTCGTGCGCGCCGATTTCGAGCAGCCGGGCGACGAGGACGTGGTGCGCAAGGTCGCCGGCGATCTGAAGGGCTCGGGCCTGTCGGTCTCCGAAGGCGAACTGCGCTCCAAGATGGACGAACTGATGTCCCACGCCCGGGAGCAGATCCGCCAGGGGGAGTGATCCCGGTTGGCGAAAGAACCGTGTTAGGGTAAAACGCCCCCGGGGATCTGGGGGCGTCATGAACAAGCGCATTCTGCTGGGGCTGTTTCTCGGGGCCGTCTGCGGCTGGTCCGCAACGCCGGATCGTGCAAGCGCCCAGCCTGTGGAATACGTCCGTGTCTGCGACGCGTACGGGTCCAGGTATTTCTACATTCCCGGCACGGACCAGTGCCTCCGCGCCGACACCGGCGAGAGGCGGTGGGAGACCGCCGAGGGCACCATGCGCAACGCGTACGGAGCCGGAGCCACCAGTCATGGGGCCTCCGCTTTCTCGTCCGGCGACGGCGCCACGGTGATCGGGGCCGGCGCCTGGGGCGGCGGCGATCCCACCACCGACAACCCGTCCTGGGACCCCCTGAGCGGCGCGACGCTGGAGCAATGGCAGCAGCAGTTCCCGCGCTCCGCCTTCGGCAACGAGGGCGCGACCGCGGTCGGCTATCAGGCCCGCGCCGGGGCGGGGGCGGACGGTCAGGACAACGCCACGGCCATCGGTCATTCCGCGTCGGCCAACGCCCTGAACGCCACCGCCCTGGGGCAGGGCGCCTCGGCCGGCGCCGCCGGCTCTGTGGCCATCGGCCAGGGCTCCATCGCCTCCATCGCCAACACGGTCTCGTTCGGGTCCGTGGGCGCCGAGCGGCGGCTGATGAACGTCTCCGCAGGCGTGATGGGCACCGACGCGGTCAATCTCGCCCAGATGACGGCCGCCATCACCACCGCCGAGACCGATCTGAACAGCGCCCTGACCGCGGCCCAGAGCGCCCTCAATGACGCCATCGCCGCCGCCCGGGCGGAATTCAACCAGTCCATCGCGACCCTGGGCGACGATTTCGATGTCGACCTGACGTCCCTGGGCGACGATGTCAGTGATCGGCTGGCGGAGCTTCAGGACCGGATCCAGGACATCGCCGACGCCGGCGGGGGCTTTGCGAGCGGCGGAAGCGGACCGGCGCCGACGGCCTCGGGGCAGGGCTCGCACGCTTCCGGTCAGGGGGCTGAGGCCAATGGCGTGAACACGACCGCCTACGGAACCGGCGCCCGGGCCACCGCCGCCGGCGCCTCGGCGTTCGGCGCCCTTTCCACAGCGTCCGCCGAAAACGCAACGGCCGTCGGGCAGGGGGCGACGGCGTCTCACGCCAACAGCGTCGCGCTCGGCGCCGGTTCCGAAACCGGTCGGGGGGCCCTGACCGGTTACACGGCCCTGGGTCTGACGGGGCCGCAGAATTCCGTGGGCGAGGTGTCGGTGGGCTCGGCCGGCGCCGCGCGCCAGATCACCAATGTGGCCGCAGGGAGCGCGGCGACCGACGCCGTCAACGTCAGTCAGCTGGCCGGGGTTCGGGATGAGGTCATGGCCTATACCGACGACCGCATCCTGTCGCTCATGTCCTATGCCGACGGTCGGTTCGATGATGTGGCCGCCGGGATGGAGCAGTTGCGCGAGCGGGCCGACTCCGGCGCGGCGTCGGCGGCCGCCCTGGCCGGGCTGCCCATGGCCGTGAGCCCGGGCGCCAGCATGGTGTCGGGCGCAGTCGGCGTGTGGCGTGACGAGGCGGCCCTGGCCTTCGGCCTGTCCCACCGCTTCGACCAGCGCTGGTCGAAGCGGTGGGACAGGCCGAAGG